>Ga0209589_1000379_pt1 | contig 59791 bp, 29 predicted proteins | sample CowpeawhiteBW_FD_187525 | JGI IMG/M metagenome (GOLD analysis project Ga0209589, IMG submission 187525) | Root nodule microbial communities of legume samples collected from California USA - Cow pea white BW (SPAdes) (version 2) | ecosystem: Host-associated > Plants > Roots > Nodule | place: USA... | reverse complement strand
AATAAAATCTTTTTTTTTTTTTTTTTTGCCTTTGCTTAATTGTGTAATCTAGAAGTCATTTTTGACTTTCAAAAACTTCCGGGAAACCCGTCTACTTACCCATCCAAACTGAAAATCTGCGAACCCACTTCAGACCCAATTTTCTGTTCCAATTCTCGGAGGGACTCTTCAAGGCTTTTCACCATAAAACTGGATTACTTTTCTCAGTAATTCATCTTTTGTATTAATCATAAAATATTTATTACTTTAAGTTTACATAAAATATTAAAATAATTTTGTTGACCTTGAGTTGGTCGGGTTAATATCTTTTATATTAATGATCACATCTAGAGTTATTCACTTTGAAATCTGGAAAGTTTTATTTTTTAAATATTGAAAAAAAAATTACATATTTAAACTACATTTTGACTCGATTTTTTAATAATAGGAGGCTAATAAATATATTATATACTGATCAAAACAAATTGGGAGTAAAATTTTACTTCAAAAATTTACCGTTAATGAATAGAATAGAAGGGAATTCGAAGAACTCAAGTCCACGTTAACTCCTATTTGATGGTGGTTTGTAGAGATAAAGACTTTGCATGAAACGTTGATCGTGCATTACTTAGTACTAGTTCGTGATTGAATGTTGGAGGCGTCTGGGTTTGCTGCTCTGTGAAACATTGGTATGATTTCTTCTTTGAAGTTTCGTATTTGTTGGAGTTGCTTATGGGATCAAGATCACAAAAAATCATTTTTATTTAAATCTTCATCAAATGTTTGGGCACAAAAAAAAAACACATTTGTCCAAGTCCTTAATAATGTGTTTGATATTCCTTTGTTTCCAATTACATTTTCTTTGTATAAAAAGGAAGACATTGTCTTTGTGTAGATTTTTGAAGAAGTTTATCTTACTGGTTTAGAGGAGTAAACAAATAATTTGCATAGGTGTATTTTTGTTAACAAAAGGAGATGAATTGTGTACACATTTAGACCTTTGTAAAAAACTTATATGGCTTGGAAGCATTTGGGTCAATTGAAGGCAATTTTACTTGGCAAAGGATTTAATGAAGTTTTTTTTTTTTTTTTCTACTTTAGAAGACATGCGAAGAGTGTTGGATGTTGGAACTTAGAATTTATCTCTTCCATGATTTGTATTTTTTGTTGGATAAAAATTTTTATTCCAATTTTTGTGAAAAGAAAATCCAATGTTGGGTTCGTCTTCATCATTGTCATCTTTTAGAGTTTGAGTAGTCCAAAGCAATTTTGTCGATAGCACATGTAAATAGAAATGGCTCAAATGGTATTAATAATTTAAATACTGTTATGCGATGCGTTTGAAATATCAAATGAATTTAATAAAATTTTGTTAAAATAACTAAATTTACATATTTCTAAAGTTGGGAACTAAATTGAATCGAAATTAAAAAAAAAAAAAAGATTAACTTTAAGAGTTAAAAGATGAAAAACATATTTAACATTTTGTTAAACTATATGTGTGATGTAATTTGACATAGTTTGATGTGGTCCAAAATAAAATCTTTATATGAATTTACTGAAAATTCTAAAAGCAGCAAAATCTTATCTTTAAAATTAAATTACTTTTCCATTCTCATGACGAGGATTTCAAAATGTTTGTATCATATACCAGAGTGAAACTTTTATCCTTCAATATAGAAATGGCCGGAAAAGAAAATCAACAATAATCTATTTTTTTCCTTCTAATGAAATACTCTTATTTATTAATTTTTCACTTTAATTCCATCCTATTTCACCAAAAAACTTTTATTTCACTTAATTTTTATTTCTTTCTCTTTATATTCCTTCCCCCTCTCTCAGCATAAAAATCAACCTAAAGCATGATTAAATTTTGAAGGATAATTAAAGCAAAAACTATTGGTGTGGCCTGAAGGGCATGGTTGTGAAAAGTTCGTGATCAATCAAAATCATCCATGAGTTGGAATCTGTCTCTAATTTATTGCAGGCTGAAGTGTGTGTGAAGATTCATTGGTCCTGATGCAACAAATATTCACCATCTTAAAGAGATTTGACTCATTCATTCATATCTTTTTGATCATTGCAAGTACAATATCACCAGTTATCCTCATTTCACATTCACAACACAAATGGCCCCTCTTCTCTTTCACTTCATCACCTTTTCACTCATTATTAGGTCCCACTTCTTCACCTAAAATTAATTAAACATTTTCTAGAAGAAAAAATAAATAAATTGTTTAATTGAAAAATAAAAAATGAAATCATTTTTAGCAAAATAAATGTTCATTATTATAGCTGTCAAAATCGATCAGAACCCGCGAGTCAATTTTATTCATCACGGGTTTAGATTGAGTTGAGTTGAAATTTTTTACAAATTTTAATACGAATTAATTTTTTACTCGACTCACCTAAAATTCTACTCACTCAAATCGAACCCGTGATGAGTCGGGGATCAACCCGTAAATAAAAAATCACATAAGTATATTTTATTATTTGGACTTTGCATTTTGGTCGGATTAGGTTATTTTTTTTAATCAACACATTGGTATTTTTGTGATTTTGGTTTGTAGTTCAAGTTTAACATTCTTTTGGATTGCATTTGAATTCTACTGAAATTTATTTAGATTTTAATCAAAATTATATTTAGCATTTTTGAGATTAAAAAAAGTTGTATTTTTTTTAGATAAGTGAATTAGTGAGTCAACTCGTTTAACTCACCAACTTATGGTAGACCAGACTGAATTCAAATTTTTTTAACTCATTACTAAATAAATCGGATTAAATTGATCCGCTCAATAATCAACTTATAAATAATTGAACCAGACTGGATCATACATTACCGATTTTTCCAGTTATATGATATCCACAATTAATGCTTTGAGTTATCTTTGAATTTCGAATGAACTTGTTTGTAATTTTATTTTTGTAACAGTGGAAAGTGGTACTAGAAATTTTAAATTCTTCATCATTGCATGCATAATGGCTTATATCATGATTAGGCATTCTTACAATCTGATATAACTGTGACCCAAAATATGTAGGGTTGTACAGTACCTTAACTAATGCTTATGGCCCCACTAGAAGAGTGTCATTCATGTCCTTAAATAAATAAAAAACTATTAAGCTTTCGTCATTTTTTCAAAATTCCAGTTAGTATTCCACTTTTATTCTTTTACAAATATTAGATTTTATCAATTCAATTGATGAATTATAAAATGTTACACTAAACTATAATTATGTTTTCTTTTAACTTCGTATCCATGATTTTGCTTCTGTGTCTTTTTTCTCTGTAACTTTAGATTTTAATTTTGATCAAATCTCAGTTTAATATATTTGATTTTTATTTTTAAATTTAATCAATTGTAATTCTTTTATAAGTGAACATGATAGGTTTGTGATTTAATTTTTTAAAAATAAATTAAATAAACATATGTGAATTTGAGGATTGTACTAAAGTTACAAATTTTACAAAAATATACGATAATTAAAATTAAGAGAAAAAATAGAGAAATTATTATCATAAATCAAGAATTAAAGAGGGCTAAAATTTTAACTTAGTCAGAATATTATTTACTATGTCAAATTTTATGTACTTTGTTAAAATTTATTAATAGAAGCTACATTTTTAATATTTAAAAAATAATATTATAAATGTTTGCGACTGGAAAATTCATCTGATTATTATTAGTTATAAGTAATTTAATTATTTGGAAGAAGAAGAAAAAAGGGGTGGTTAAAGAAAACAACAGAAAATAATATTATTTATTAGATATTTCAACTACTTTTGTTATTTTATTGATTTTAAAATATTATACAGCTTCAACTCTTTTGTTTTTATTATGATAATACAAGTTTCTTTTTCATCTTTCGGTGGTATTGGTTTTATTTATTTATTTGTCTGTTAATCGGTGTCCCAAAAATAAGAATAATTAATATATATTAGTTTTATAAAAATTCATAATTAATTAAGTATGATATTGAATAATTTCTGATTTAATAATTATTTATTTTATTTTATTTTATTTAAATGATGAAAAATTCATAAATATTATATAATTGTGTTTAATATTTTATTTAATGTTTTCTAATAAAAAATTAAAAATAGTATTAAAATATAATTAAACATAAAATATTTTAAATTAAAAGAAAAATCAACAGAAAATAGTATAAAAATATAAAAAGTTAAAAGAAAATACAAATTTGAGATTTTATTAATTTTTTTTCACTGACTTCTCGATAATATTTTGTAGCATTTCTTTTAATTTAACAAAGTTTCCTATATTAAAAAAATAGACAACATTTTAATATTTAAAATTATTAATTATAAATACATAAAGCTGATGATATAAAAAATTTAATTACCTAAATTTGTAAATGAAACACAGGATATAAATTTGTATTTTTAATATTAGAGATTTTTTTTAGAAGAGACCTTAAAATTTTCAAAATATTTATTTGATGCGAAAGAGATGTTTAGAAATTCCAAAGGATATGTTTGTCTCTATAAAGTATATTATATGAGTTTATATTATGGGTCTTGCTAACCGATGCACTAAAAAATATTTGTTAAGGATAAATAAGATGTATTAAATCTTACAAAATTACATAATTTAGTGTGATATTAAGTAAAATTTGATTTAACAACCATTAATACAATTTTATTTTATTTAAAGGACAAAAGTGTTTATACATGTTGTACATGTGTGTTTAATATTTTATTTAATACTCATCAATAAAGGTTAAAAAAACAATCAAATAATAAAATAACTACATTTTAATGTTGTTAAAAATTAAATATAATTAAACATAAAAAAATTTAAATTATCAGAAAAAACCAACAAACAAATAGTGTTAAATATTTAAAAAGTTTACAAAAAAAAAATTAGTAATTTTTTTTTGCCTTTTAGTAGAAACCTTGAAATTTTCAAAGTTCTTATTTTGTATAAGAAAATTATTGTCTAAAACTTTAAAATGGTATTTTTTGTCTTTGTAAAAATTGTTATATGTATTTATATTATTTTAATTAATGTACTTAATTATTTTAACTTTCAAGGCAAAAATGATGGAACCAATGCACATTAGTTATTGTTTAAGAAGTATCTTAAGGAGACTAGTTAACATTTTCCTATGTTATATGAGTTTATATTATTTCAATTAGTAGAGTTAATTATTCCAATTTTCAATATAGAAATGATAAAATCAATGATGATTAATTATACCTTAATCAATATTCTAAGGACACTGGTTAACATTTTACTAATTTTTGTATTACTTAAATATGAGACTTTACAAATCAAATATTTTAAGTAGTCGCAAAACGTGATAAATTTAAAAACCTAATTGAAAGTCTCGAAGATGATAGTTTAAATATTCCAAGAGTAATAACTACCAATAACACATAAAAGTCATAAGAGATGGAAAAAAAAAATATCATAGTTTTGTTCATAGCTACTCAATGTTGCTAAGAGATATGTTTTCAATAATATAGATCAAATGTGAATATTTTTCATCTTAAACAAAAGAGTACATTTCTTTCCGTAGAAAACAAAGTATATTTTTTGGAATAAAAATGTCATAATACAAATTTACTATGACTCAGCAAAAATTAATTCCGAGTTTCAAATCGTAAAGAAAAAAAAATAACATCGTAATTTGATGGAGAAGGGTTCTTTAAACTTCATAAGTTCTATCTACTACATCTGTCGCTCTTTAAAAACTATTTTACTTTCTGTAAAATTTATTTCAAATCATCTTTTGTACTTGATTATTTTTATTAAAATATTCTTAACTATTTTACAATTTTTTAGTCAATAAAAAAAATTAAAATTATAAATTACTATATAATATCATTGTTTGTTCATTAATCCTATGCAGGATTGATCTTCCGAATTACGAAAAAAAAAAAATTGAAAACCAGTTTTGTGTGCTCACAAGAACACTTTTGTTGAAAAGATGAATCAGAAGCCATTTTGGACTTTGGTGCCATTGAGCTAAGATCAAATGACGCACAACCAATAGAGGAATTTCTTGGTTTCTGTTCATCAGCAGGAACAAAACACAGCATCGATATTACCATAGTCACAAGTCACAAGAGCCACTTGCATAAGCATAACAACAAACCAAAAATAATAATAATGGACTCAATTAAAAAAATACTTAAATGATTTTCTCCAACAATTTACTATTTTAAATCATAACAATTTTGAACCCAATTATCAATTTCCCATACCTTCTTTCCCCAGTCCTCTGTATCAGAAAATAGAAGTAAAAAGACCATTTTGCTTCACCATTGGCAAATTTTCTGGGCACCCTTTTATTAAAAGTTCAAAACTTTTCCATCTAAGCAATTGAAGATTGATCCATGTTTGAGAAGGATTATAAACAGCAGATAATTGAGAAGAAACCCACTTGATCAAAAATGAAAAGACTCTATGGACAATTTTTGCAGCATACAATTGCTTCAGAATATGGGAAAATATGCAAAACAAAGTGAAAAATAAGTAGAATTAGAAAAAGAAAAGGAAAAAACCCGATGATGATTGAGTATTAATTCCTCTATTTTTTCTCCTCCTTCTTCTCTTCTTTCTTCTCTTCCTTCTTTTCCTCTTTCTTCTCTTCCTTTTTCTCTTCCTTCTTCTCTTCCTTTTTCTCCTCTTTCTTCTCTTCTTTCTTCTCTTCTTTTGCAGGTCCAACTGATATAATATCCACTTTCCCCACTTTCTTCAGTTTCTTCACTATTTTCACTGTGTCCATTTGGCCAACCACTGTTAACTTCTGCTCCTTCACATCAGCAACAATTGAATCAACCCCTATGGATCAAACCACAAAAACCAAACAGATCAATCATTTTTTTTTTCATTTAATGATTAGATGGAAGGGGAGAGAAAGATCCTGAATTCGATGAGAAGAGAAAAATGAGAAAGTTTATGAATTTAACTCACCGACTAAAAAAAATACTAACAAGTAACATTTTTCCATAAAAAGATAAAACAAATTCAGGGTAGAAAGTTTGGGTTTTACAAGCCACCCACCATAGATATCAGCAGCAGCTTCAATAGCCTTCTGCTTGGTTTTGTCATCAGTCATGGTCAAAACCTTTAACACAACCTTCTGTTGAGGATCCAAAGAGGGGTAACAACATGCAGAAGAAAGAGAAACAAAATTAGTAATCACACGAGCTTCTTTTTCTCAGTGACTCAAATGATGAAAATGTAACAAAAGAAGCATAAGGAATGAAAAAAAGGGGTATGCAGAGATGATGAAATGAAGATTGGTACCTGAGCCATTTGAAGAGGTGTGAAAGGAAGAGTGAGAGAATAAGGGGTTTGGGAAAAATGAGAAGCATGTAGTATATAAGGGTAAAGGTGTGAGGTTTTGGACTTGTTTCTTTTTATTTGTGCGTGTGACTGTGGAAGTCACATTCGAGAGATGGACCCTCCAAATGCACATTTCTTGCCGCATATATGGTGCAATTCGACAGCACACAGGACAAATTTTTGAGTGTTTTAGGCATGGTGATCACATTCTCTGCCATTTGGGTTTTTCTAAGTATTTTTATCTTTCTTCTTTCTTTCTCGCCTTGGTATCTTTTCTTATCGACTTTGGGAAAACGAAACTTGCATCATTGCACATTAGAATGAGTAAATGCAAAGAGTGGATTGGAATTTGGAGAGAGGAAAAAGAGTTGCTGAAAATCAAGTTAAATTTGCTATCTTGGCCTTTTGACTGGTCCCTTGTTCTAGAGAGATTAGAGTTGCATCATGTCACTCTCATTTCCCTTAATGCTAATGCTAAGTGAAAGATTTATTTAATTGTAACCAGGGATTAATTTATTCCATTTTGGGTAAATAATAAATTTTAAGTGTATCTCACTCTTGAATCGATAAATATTTATATCAGTATAAATTTAAGAAAATAATTTTTTGACTACTAAATTTTGACAACTTTATATTATAATCTTAGGTGTTATCTTCTTAATGATTTTTTATTTTTTTTATTTTCTCATTTTCAACATTTCAAAACCATTTAGAAGATGACACCTCATGTTGTAAAAGAAAGTTGTCAAAATATAGTAGTCAAAATATCATTGTCCATAAATTTATCTTATTTTAAATTGACGTGGGATCTCTAATCGATTTTTTCATGTTGAGATATCTATTTCGATTATGAAATTAAACATTAACGATGATTTCATAATAATCTAATAAAAAATGACATAATAGATTTAATAAATAATAATTTTTTTATTTTTCAATAATAGAGATTAAATGATTTTGTTATTTTTTTTTAAAAGATAAATTTTAAGTCTAACTAATCCTAAAAAATTAATTTTTAAAATAAAATTTACACTTACTTTTATACTCTAAATTTGTTTTTTTATCTAAATGTATAAAATTTCAAAAAACAAAAATCAAAATTTCAAAAAAAAAATCAGAATTTCAAAATTTTTAAGATTTAAAATTAAAATTACATTCAAAGAAAAAGAGAAAACTAAAACTGAGATTGGGAAATAATAAAAAAAAAATGAAGTATGTTATTAATATTACTGTTGGTCGTTAGAATTTCTTACACAGGATACACTATCTTTTAGTTTTTATTGTTTCTTTTTGAAGAATAATATTCCATGAAGAATAGTAAAATAATGGTCAAATGCTATGCACAATGTCAAAAAGTATTTGTAGACCTTGTCGTTTCTTTCTTCTTTTATCGTAGTACAAAAGTTTGAATGTTAGTTTTAGATCTTTGGTAATGGAATATACAAGATCTAGCTCAGAATTTCATTACGTTTTAAATCAAAACGAAATGCAAGATTAGGAAGTAGGTGATGTTTGAAACACGACAAATATTTGAAACACATGCCTCATGTAAGAAAATATAATAATTTTTTTAGTAATGGCAATGGAATACCGACAGAGAATTTCCCATGAAGACAAAAGATCCATTGTTGTGAAAAAATTATGATGAGGAAAAGTATTGTGACTTGGTATAAGACATAGGAATGGGTTACATACAAAATATTCTTCCTAGATTGTCTGTTCCTGTGACATATGCTTTTCACTACACTGTTTCTTCCTTCATCTTACCTCAAACTTGTGAAAACGAAAGATGGTGTTGTTGCTGTGACAGCACTAGGACTTAATCAAACATATCCAAAACAAATTAACTAGGATATGATGGATGTCTTTCAAGTTAAAAAATGAACTTTAACCTAATTTTTAAACCAAAGGTTGAAACTTTTTTTTTTCTTTTCTTTTCCTCTTACTTGCCATTACCTCTTCTTGTTCCTCTTAGTTATTATTGTTGTTGTTGGAGGGAATTTATTGTGGTACCATTTTTTGCCTCCTTCCTTTATATTAATATTCAATTAATGAAGATGAAATGGATTTCTTAAGTGTAAAGTTTAAGAGAGTAATTGAGAGGAGTTCTTTATGCCTGGCATATCTATTTTCTACATATTGAACTGTTTCTTAAAATATATTTATTTTTTAATAGAAAAAGTCTACGTAAACTTATCTGCACTTTAATGAACAAACAAATTTTGGAGTCAAATTCTTAATATGACAATAAGGAGATGCAATATAAAAATTAAAGTGAAAAAAATTTAGTTCAATAAATATTTTTTTAGGTTTTGTTATAAAATATTATTGAAATTTGTTAAATTTTTTCATTGGTAACATATATTAGTATTTCAATTTGTACATAATATTTAAATAATTATTATAAAAAGTTAGTATTATATTCATTGGTAATTTAATAATAAATATTTACATTTTTGGAATGGCAAAAATAGTTGTCAAAAATAAGTAGGACCGCACTGGTTCGCAAATAGGTAGGACCGCACTGGTTCGCTATTCGCCAGTCAAAAATGGGTTAGGTCAGACTGACCTGTCAATTAATAATAATTTGATCTTTAAAGGATAGGTTGACAGACATGGCTAGGTTGGCTTGTCAATTTTTTTTTTAATTCTTTTAATTTTTAAAATTTGTTAAAAGTATATTTAATTATATAAAATATTTTTAAACTTTTAATTGATTAGTTATGTCTTTAATAGATAAATTTAAAATAATTATTATATTTACATATTAAATTACTCTATTATCACTAGTAATTGAAACTTAATTTGTAAGTATTAATGGTTTAAATTAAAATACCATTATATATTTACACCTTTAAAAACAAAATATAAAAAAATAATTTGTTTAATAATTTTTATTTTTATTTTTAATTTAAAAAATAATGGATTAACGGATTGAGTAAGTTGACTCCTATTTTGGTCTATCAAATTGTCGAATTAGATAAATCATAACAAAACGAATCGATAGATTGAAATTTTTATCCTGATCCATTTCATTTTACATAGGCTGACCTATCGATCCAATCCATTTTATCATTTCCTAACGTACAAAAATAATTGATGTCATTTCCTCTTATAAAATTTACTTGGAATTGTCAAGGAGTAAATTCCGCTCTCACTAAAAGAATCCCTTCTCCTGTTGAACCTTCATAACCATCTATTTACTTCTCATACTTCCAATTTACTCACCATTTTCTTACTTTTGTAATGAAATCGAGAACAATCAGGTTACACTATTCTCTTTATTCCCATGAATCTATCTAGAATTTAGTACTATTTACATTTCCTAGCCTTCTACAAACCAATTTATCAAATTAATTTTCCTAAACTCATACTGTGAGGTAGCTTAATAATTTTAAATTGATTGCAACTATAACATTCTCAAGCACCGCATAAAAAAAATATGAAAACAAAAGCGATTACATGCTCACTAAAGAAATTCTTATCTTTTCTGCAAACTCACTCCATTGATCTTATGAAACACCCACAAGTTAGCCAGTGGTGATGCAAGGACAATGGAGGGTGAAGTGGTTGAATAATTATGGCAGATTCAAATTCAATGGTGGAAAGTGAAAATTACAGTTAGTGGGTCAATTGGTTGGCCAAATATTGGAAAACACAGTTCCTTCAACATGTTTCTTTTCTAAATCAAGAATCTCAACTTCAAAGGTGCTAAGTGATTTTATACACTTCCACTTACTTTGTCAGATTCCAGAGTATTTTCCATGAGATCTTTTTCCAACATGATTACACAAATTCAAAACATGCAATTACTTTAATTAACATAATGTTTTTAAACTTTAATGTAAGTTTTCATGTTATTTAATATTTTTTTACACATTATTGTTGTGTTGTGGTAATATTCTTAGTCTTATGCATTTGTCTTTATAAGTTGGTTAAAATTTTACCTTATTGCATTTTGAATTTAATTAAATTGCATTGACTGTATAAATGAGATTAACTGGTAATTTTACCTTACACATTTATGCATTTTACCCCTTTTTTATACAGCAAAAAAAATCATACATGTGAAGATTGGATGTGAATCTCACTTCTTTGTCTTATAAATAAAATATCAAAATTTTGAACTAAATTAATTTTTGAAATATCGAATGGAGAGTCTTTATAGGTTAAATTATATATATAATCTTCTTCATACATCTATCTTAGTGACTATTTTTGTTCTTAATTGTTATGTTTGTATATATACTCACATAGAATTTATAGTTTGACTATATTTTATCTTAATAAAGAAATATTTGGTTACTTATGGATTATAACTAACCAAGATTATAGTTAGAAAAAGAAGAGAGAAGAGAAAGATATGTGATGGTTTCTCTTCGTCATCCAAAAATTGTTTCATCTTCAAGCTTTCCACTCTTTATAGGTATTTTCCCTTCTCCGCTTTAATTTTAAAAAAGAAACTATATACTCTACTTTTGATAGAAGATAACAATTTCGTGAATTGAAATTTGCTGAGAAAAAAAGTTAGGTTAAGGTGGATCCAATTGGTCCATAACAATTTCCCTCAAGTAGTATTGAGGTTCATAACAAATAATTATATATTGCAAATTACAGACACTTAATTATTCTGTTTTTCCATGCAATGTTTTAAAAAAAAATCGCATCATATAAAAGCTTAAGATTTTCAATGAGACATGAGACGATAGGGTGATACTTCAAATGTGCTAGGCCTCGGAAGTTTCATGTGTCCTTAAAATGACTTTCATTTATGAAAAAAAAAAAGGTAAAAAGTTGAGTGTGGATTTTTTAGTGTTTTATTTGTGTTGTTTTTCCATTATGTCTTTAAAATATATTAATTTTCATTAATTTTAAAATTTTAAAATATATTAAAATTATTTTTAAAGTATCAAAACAATGTGATTTTAAAGCTTAACAAAAGACATCACAAAAAATCTAAGAAAAAAATTATTGGAAGCTAAAAACATAACTAGAAAAGATCTTGATACATTATCTCGACCAAGATGAAAAATATTTTGCTTTTTTAATATACTATATTGATGCCATTTTTAGTTCATAAGTTTGAAAAGTTTATCAAAATAGTATGACAACGTGCTTAAAATTCTAGAAGTATGCCCTTAGATTTTTAAATATGTAAACGAAAAAGTACTCACCTAATATTTCAAAAAGGTATAGAAAAAAAAGTAAAAGAAAAGGTTTAAAGTGTGTGTGTATATGTGTAGTAAGAAGGTGTTTTACTGTATTTTTGGATAACCAAATTATTCAAAAACCAAATTAATCACTTTTATTTATTTATTTTTTTCATTTACAAATTTCAAACTTGATGTGTTCATTAGAGAAATTAAGCATTTCTTATATGGATTATTTATTGTATTCAGGAGAAATTTTGGAGATGTTTTCTATCTTTATTTTTTCACACAAATTTTGTATCTTTTAATATCAAATTAAGTAATACAATTTTCGATGTTTCTTTATACAAATTAATTAATTAACATATTTTTACTCTCTCTGTTGTAGCATACTTCTTCACATTAATTTTTTCCATGGTTTCGTCACTGTTATATATAAATTATACACAACATCAAAAAAAAGAAATTAACCAAGAAACTCATTGGATATTAAAAGGAGGCACAAGACAATACACTCGAGAAAATTGGCAAAAAAATCAACCAATAGTAAACATACTCTAATTTCCTAGGAGAAAATGTCTCACTCAATTTCTTCTTCTTTCTCTCTTCAAAAGAGAAACTAACCTGAGAAGTGAGGAAAAAAGTATGCATGAACCTGATCTAATCCAATTACATTATAGTGCAAGCATGAGGGTTATCATCACTGAAGAGAGAAGCAAAAGCTTCATCAGATGCCACAGCAACTGAATACACTGCAGGGGTGTGGAAGAAAGTGTGAACTCCATTGGTAGCTTCACTTTTGTATGCATCATAGTAATGGTTAACAATGTAACTAGGGTACTTGTAAAATGAAGAAAAATGAGCATGCCCTGGAAATGGCCATGGTTCTGCCACTTTCCCTGCACGTTTTATTGCCTTCAGAACCTTCTTTTCCTCCAATCCATAACCCCTCACTGTTACTTTTTGTGATTCCATTTCAACTTCTACCTCATCTACTCCTGCAAATCACACTTTCAAAGTTCAAAAACTTATATATAATACATTCTGATATGCTTCTAACTCAATCTTTTGACAGATAGACTTCAGTTGGTTTGACAAAAAGCAGAAAGTTGTGAGTTTGGGGAATTGATTTTACTTTATGTGAGAAAATCGACTTTAGTTGATGAAGAATTTAGAAAGAGTTGTTTCTGTCTCGATGTGAACTTGTTTTTTTGAATTGATTTGGAGTGTCTCAAAACAATTTATCAACATGAATGGATTTTAGAAATTGATTTTGGGTGTCTCCAACGTGAAACCAAGCATAGACTAAGTTAAAAAAGCTAAATTTCATAGCATGGTAGTTAAAAAAAGTGACTAACTCAATTATACATATGGTGCTTGATGACCCAACTTAAGTAAAAGTCACTTTGTAGTACTTTTTTTTCTTGCTTTTGGGTATGCTTATTACCATGCTGAATGAGAGCTCATAATGTCATGTTTCTCATGAGTTCACTTTTCATGAAGAAAGAAATGAGAATCATTTTTGTTGACTACCAAAACCTAAAAGTTGTAACTTTAAGACATCATTTATCCATGTAACAGAATACACATTATAGGAAGTAACGAAACAACAACTAAAGATGTATAGTTGCATATAACTTGCAGACTTTCACCTCAAAATAATTAACATTGATCAACTAGTAATTACAATAATGTGAAGGGTCCATTTCTAATTTGTTGTAAGCTTACAGAACTGGTTTTGTTTTCATTAGTAATGACAATTAATGTTGTTTGGTTAAGGTGTGACAGAGAGGCAACCTAATTTGTTAGATTGGAAAACATGTCTGAAGAAACTTGGAACCCAACTGGCAACAGGAAGGTCTACATGGACCCCAGAATGGTATGGTGTACCAAATTCTTGACTTATGGTTTAACACTTAGCAAAGAAAGTGAGGAATGCACATGGAGATTTTTGAAATCAAAGCCCAAACAAAATGCAAAGATAAGCAACACAACTGTTACCCTTCAATGACCCATGTATACCAGAAAATGAAAGGGGACCCAAAAAGAAAAACCAGAAAAAAAAAACAACACACACAGAGAATTGCTTATTCAAAATTGCACCTTTGAGTTTGAAGAGAGCTTTCTTTAGTTTTGAAGCACATCCTTCACAATCAAGATTTGGGACTCTCACCTCTATCATATTCTGCAAAGAAAAATGCTTGTTAGTACTTTTGTACTACAACAAATATCAGATGAAAACGTGCTTCCATGAAATTCCAATGCAATAATGAAGAAAAACCAACTTTTATTTTGAGAGTAGAAGTATGAAAAAAAAAAAAAAGACTTTCACACATTTTTACATTCATTTGAGATTCACTTTACATATTTTTTTTTTCACACTCTCAAATTCCAATGCAATAATCTTTGAACTATATCTACAACTGAAAACCAATCATGCAGTAGATACATGTACAAAAAATGGTTATAGCAGAATGATTCTGCAGTGTGAAACATTGTAGCAATCTCAGTCATAAACTTCACTTCAAAGGCACAAACAAGTGCAATGAACCAAACCATTCTGTGCTTGTGTAAGAGATATGATCAGAAGAAGGGACTTACAGACATATTTGCTTGTGTAGATTAAGCTGAAACAAGAGTGACCCTTGTTGCAGAAAAAGGGAGAGAGTAGTGTGTTGTGTTGAGTTGAGGATGAAAGAGATGATGGTAACAGAAACTATGTGAAGGGTGTGTTTTAAAGAGCTATGGTGAAAAAGGATGATTGGGATTTTGAAACCCGAAAAGGGTGCAGAGAATAGTATATTCACGCGTGGGGTGAGGCAAAAGAAAAGCGTGAATTCCTCTCTCTTACGCTCCCCAATTTTGAGGCACACAGTCACACCCTGTCTCCATTGACTTGCCACCACCCATGCACCCATGGACCACTCTCGGCAACAAAATTTGAACAACTGTGAGTGGAATCATGAAAATGGAAGACACCACTCACTGATTCCTCACCTTTTCTGTTTTCTTTGTTGGACATGTACTCACCATCATGCCTACCTGTTTATGTTGCAGTGCTTGTAAACGAAACAAGGTGCATGGTGGGTACCATGTAATCAACATCTATCTACGAAGATTATAATGTTCTTTGTTTTCAAATAATCATACTTGTTCTCTCTTTACCCTTTTTGCAATTCTTTTTTGTATATGATAGAGGTGTCAAACGTAAGAATGAGGAAAATAAAGATTCATCTTATGCTAAATTATAGTCTATCATGTCATTTTTAACAGTCTGGTACCGAATTCAATCTTTAAGTCGAAATAACACAGAGGTTATGTTTTTTTTCTTTATTATTATCGGCGACAAATGTTAGATATTAGTTTTTATTAGTTGAAAATTTAAACCAACGGTCTCTTTAATCTTCCTTTTTAGATTTATCAAATCAGCTAAGGAAAATGATTTTTTGACAACTAAATTTTGATAACTTTCTCTTACAATTTTATGTGTTATTTTTGAAGTGATTTTTCGTTTTTGTATTTTCTCGTTTTCAATATTTTAAAACCACTCAGAAGATGTCATCTCATGTTGTAAGATAAAGTTGTCAAAATTTAATAATTAAAATATAATTGTCCTTTTATTAATTCGTGAATAAGATGATGAAATTCACAATATTTTTTTCGTTTTCTTTCCATTTGATCATTAAGTCACAAAATCATGTTTTTTCACCAATAGCACAAATCCCTAAATCCTTAATTAAGTTTTCCCCAAATTCCTAATTTAAACCTAGTTTCTTTATCTCACTGTATACAAACTGTCCATGTAATAAACAAAATGAAAGACGTAATACAAATAGTGCGACATGTATAGTGCTTTGTTACTCATTGAGATAACGTGGCACAAAAAGACCAAATTAAACACAAAACACTTGAAAAAAATTAGGATCATCAACAACAAATACTGTGAAAATGAAGACCAAATAAGTGTTTAAGCTTTTCTTTTAAATGATATAACAAAACTCACTTATAAATTATTATACAAATTTAATGTGCTAACGATTCCATTTCACTATAATTAGTTAGTTAACTCGTTTCTAACTAAATAGAATTTTAGTGGTGTTAGTAGTTTTCAAAGTCGGAATCCTTTGATATTAATTATGCACATCAAAACAAGTGTAATAAAAACTTTTGCATAAGCAAAAAGGATCTTTTGATAGTTTTTTCTTTTATTCAAATTTTATTATGTGAAATGGATAATCTAGACAATCTAGGTGATATACAACTCAGCATTATCTTGAATAATGAAAGTATAATATTTTATATACAATAATAATCCCTTCTTTAAATTTTGTTGGTCTCTCTTTAACATCTTTCAACATTATATTTATATGCTTAGAGGGATGTCAAAGATGTTAGATCAACCTTTTCTTTTTTGAATCTTGAAGGAGTCAATCACGTACCTAAAAGATGTTGGAGTTGGAGGTTGGTCCATGTAACATCACAAACTAAATTATTTGGCATAACGGTTTGAAATGCTTTTAAGTTTTTTTAAAATGTTTAAATTATTTTATTAGGAAAATAAAATAAAATTTTCTAAGATAATTTTGAAATATTATTGAAAGTGTATTTTAGCATCAAATTTAAAAAACTAAAATGATTATATTTGCTTGCTTGACCACATGCAAAGGCACTTTCGCAATCGAAGCAGAAAAGGCAGATAACGATCTTCTGTAATAAAGCTGGTTTCATAATATTCCTCGCAAGAACTTCTTTGCAGAAAAGGTATAACTCTTTCAAACAAAACTAGACAAAAATATTTACCAAAATCAAATAATTAAAGTCTTGTGTCTACTTTTTACAGAAGCCTTTTGAAAATTTAAATGAGTATAAGTTGAACATTAATTAAATATAAAAAGTTAAAAATTAAAATTTAAGAATCAAAAATAATTCGATAATGATTGGACTAATAGATTCAACAAAAATCAAACTTTTATACGACAACTTTTAACATTATAGTTTTGATAGCATGTTAAGAAGTGAACTTAAACATAACTAAACCTCATAACTAATTTGTAAGATGAGATTTACATAATTTATATACTCTAAATTAATCTTATCTTTTGTTGATGTAAGATTTCTAACGGATAAGAAATCATAATAATATTTTTTATCCAAAATCTTAAAATAATAATTGTGTGGATCTTTTCTTTTTATATTGTTTAACTTTTCTATTTTACAATATTTGATATTTTTTTATGGGTTTATATTTTATCGAATGGTTTGGTTATAGTTATCGAAAGATTATGATTCTATATATATGACATTGGTTTTATACATACACATATAATACATTTGACACCACTTTTAACACAAAACCTTAAAGCAATGATGTTATGAGTTTTTATTCTTATGTAATATTTAGGTTAAAATACCTTTTTGGTCTCAATTTTCGTCAAGTTTTTTCAAATAAGTTCTAATTTTGGTTTTGTGTTCAAATAGGTCCTAATTTTTGTCAATTTTGTTCAATTAGGTCCTTTTTTGCTAACACCGTTTAAATCATTAACGACCATGAACAGTGACTGCCACGTGTCACTTTGTGGTTTTTTTATTTTTTTTTTTAATATTTTTTAATATTTTTTTAATATTTTTTAATATTTTTTAAATGTACACGTGTCAACCCAGGAGCGTGCCACGTGTCACTTTGTGGTTTTTTTGAATTTTTTATTTTATTTTTTTGAATTTTTTTTGAATTTTTTTAAATGTCCATGTGTCAACCCAGTAGCGTGCCACGTGTCAAAGTCAATACTCTATATTCAATTTGGTCCTTATATTTGTTATTTTTGTTCAATTAGGTCCCAATTTTTGTTAACATTAACCAATTTGGTCCCTATCGAAAATGTGACCAAATTTATTTTTTATATCAAAGTTATAATGACGTGAATTTTAATATATTATATAAAAATATTTAATAAAAAATGTGAATTTTAATATAAAAATTAAATTTGATTTTAATTTGGAGAGGGACCAAATTGGTTAATGTTAACAAAAATTGGGACCTAATTGAACAAAAATAACAAATATAGGGACCAAAATGAATTTAGAACATTGACTTTGACACGTGGCACGCTACTGGGTTGACACGTGGACATTTAAAAAAAATTCAAAAAAATTCAAAAAAATTCAAAAAAACCACGAAGTGACACGTGGCACACTTTTGGGTTGACATGTGTACATTTAAAAGAAAATTTAAAAAATTTAAAAAAATTTTAAAAATTTTTAAAAAAAATAGAAAAAAAATAAAATCAAAAAAACCACGAAGTGAGGACCCAATTGAACAAAATTGACGAAAATTGGGACCTATTTGAACACAAAACCAAAATTAGGACTTATGTGAAAAAACTTGACGAATATTGGGACCAAAAAGGTATTTTAACCTAATATTTAACTTTATTTATTCTATCAATATGAGACTTTTTGACTCACACTTTATTTTCAATCGTTTTTAATAAGTTATTATAAAAACAAAGATAAAATTTGCCTTAAAATCAATAAAATAGGTTGTCTTTTAACAAAATAATGCATTTACATTACAAACAATCTTAACTTCTTTTGTTAAACCTTATTGACAAAGGAAGAATGTTCTGTAATTATGTTTTTATGTTCACAGAAAAAATTCTCTGTAAAACCATGGTGTTCCATGTGGAGAAAGGAAAAGCAAGTACATAAATGAGAGATGGTGAAACCAAATTTATGTGCATAAAGAAGTGTTGAAAGCAGAGAAGAGTATGTGTATTGAATGAAGGAGTACTTGACCTATTTTAAAGCAAACACACTTTACAGCATAAAGTAGTGAAGTATGTTGCAGAAGCTGAGCTAGTTACTCTTAGATCAAGAACAGTACCTGAGCCAACTTGGCAAAATCTACTTTACCGCTCAACATTCAAGAACCAACAACTCAAAAGTCTTTTCTTAACAAAAGCATAATGTTACCAGAAAAAGCCATAATGGATTAACATGATTTTGCATCTCATTCTTTATATATATATTTTACATAATTTTTCTTTTATACACATCTCATGCATGTTATGATGATAACTTATAAGGTTATAGTACTTGTGTTGTGACGCATATTCAACTTAATATAATGACTAATATAGGATTACTACATTTAGGCTACGTTCGATTGAGGAAAAAAAAAATTGGAAAGATAGTGAAGCGAGTTTTATGTTCGTTTGTAGTTAATTAAGAACGAGTGATAGCAGGATATATCACTTTTACCATTTCGCCTAATAGAAGGTGATTTGAGATGATTAATTGTGAAAATACACATTTATCCTTTGTGAAATATTGAGCAAGTACACGTCCATTGAAGAAGGGATTCGATCCTACCATAGTTAAAACCGATCCAGGCATGATCCGATCCCACATCGCTTGAATCCGATCTCACATCACTTGGATCCAATCCCACATCACTTGGTTTTTTTTTTCGATTTTAGTGGTTAAAAAAATTAACAAAATAAATTTACTCATACAAATATCAAATTATACTACTTATTACATAAAGGATAAAATGGTAATTTAACCAATACTTATATCAAAACATATTTCTTAATCTATCATATCAATCAAATTCCTCATTTATATCCAAATCTACTTATAATTATCTCTAAATCTCTTAAAAAAAACACATAATTTATTTTCAAATCCACAAACCTATCCAGTCTCAAATCCTCTCTCTCAATTGAACATAACCTTAGGAAACTGAGAAGAAAGGTTGTGATTTAAATGAAGGATTTTCAAGTCTGGACATACTCCATTGAAGATTTTTTAGAAGTGTGAATTGCTCAAATGTACACAATGCTTATAAAACAGCAGTGATAGTTTAGATAATTTTTTACTTTTAATTGGAAATTGGTCCGTTAATGAGTAATTCTATTACATTGTTCAAATATCGAGATTTACTAGGGTTTAAGTTTAAGAAAAAAAAAATATGTTGATAATTGATTATGTGATTATTATTTTGATAAAAAAGATATATAATAAAAGATAAATCTGTAATTAAATGGAATAAAAAATTATTAAAATAATAGTATTGAGGTTTGGTAAGTAATGAGAATCGTGAATTTAAGTTTCACATTATAATTACTAGAAAGTTGAACACCTTGTATAAAAAAAATCATAAAATTATCTTATAAAGTTTTGAATTTGACTCAGATTTTATTATTTTGCATTATCCCACTAAATCCTTCCTTAAATTGTAAGAGCTGAATAAAAAGATCCGTTATTAAAAATTAAAAAAAAAAGTAGTATCTCATCATATTAAAGTTCTAAAATTTTCATTAACGATGTAAAGATATTTACAAGCTTGTGTAAATTCTAATTGTGATTTAAATTAGTTATTATAAACATTAATAATTTTATTATATGGATAATACTATATTATTATATGACAATGTAAAAAATATTTAAATTATCAAATCCTCTTAATTACATTCTTTGTTTTTTTAAATGTAATTATTTAATTTTTGTCTCACAAATTTAAATTATATCAATTGGAATCTCATATTTAATGTATTTCTAGAGAAGGTAGAATTTTTGAATGCGTTGTTGATAAATAATTACTTTACTATACTGATAAGTGAAAAGGATTTTTTTTTTCTTCATTCTAAGCTTGGTAAATGGGAGAAAATATAGAGGATAAAAATTACATAATTTCACCAAAAATACAATTACTATGTATTGAATTTTGTCTTTGATGTTATTCCATAAAGATGATACTATATACTTTGTTTAGCAACTAATCCCTACTTTAAACTTTTCAACAAAAACTATTAAATAATGTTCTAATCTTTTTGCACAATCTTCTAGACTATTTCTTTTAACACATATATGATTAATTAAAAATTCTCCTTCACAACTCAATCAATTAAACATGAAGTGTTTAAACATTTCTCTCAACTAGAGTTTGAAACGTAGTTTACAATATTATAGAAAACTAGTATCTTTCCCTTGACACAATCTTCATGACAATAAGTAGGATATATCTCAAATAAATAATTTATTTTTCTCAACTTATTAAAATACTTTTTTTTGGTGAAACAATTAAAAGAAGTTGAAATAGAGTAATTCACTATTGTTTCATTGGAGGGATTACTCAAGCTTAGACTACTGTTGGGCTTTTGGCCCAAAAAGAAAAATCAGAGGCCCAATAGGAGTTACCTCATCAACATTTCTTGGACCAAAAGGGGTTATTTCAAATTACCGATCACTCTGTTATTAAAAATAAATAAAAATACGATATTTCATTGGATAAGGCTTTTTCTTCTGTTCTTGGTGGAACAACCTTGGAAGGTGTAACAATGGCTTCCTCAGTTACTTCCTCTTTTTGTATAAGGTAAAGATTCTTACTCTCTATTTCTCTTCTTTGCTTCACTTATGCTACTTCCCTTTTTCAATTCCCTGTGTATTGGAACACTTTTAGTTTTACATTGCAATCTTCAATGTCGGTTATATGGTTATCAAATATTACATTTCACGGAAGAAAAAACCACCCTTTACGGGTTTTAGCTCCTTTATCGCAGTAGCAAGTACAGTTTTAAACTTTGAGAAAAACGACTGTTCTGAACTCTCTAGCTCTCTGAACATTTGAATGTGTTTTTCTTTCACTTGAATGGCTCTAAGTGCCTCAATCTCAATTGGGCCTAAAGAAATATGTGATAGCTCAAGAAATTGTGGGTCTTTGAGTTCACTCTGGTCTTCAAAATGATTTGCTCGTGGGTAATCATAACTGTGATAATAATCTTGTGGATCTGTGCTTGGAATTCAATGAAGTGGGTGTTGCTTTGAGGATATTTGATGAAATGCTTGTTAGTGGTATTGTCAATATGTGAAGAATAATGATTATGAATTTTCTATTTTACGTTGCCAGCGACATGTACAGACTTGAAGAGAAGTTTAATGAGCATGCTTAGAGGGAGTTCTTGATGAAATCATTAGTTGGGAATGTAATTGTTTATATTCATGATTTTTCTGTTAACAGAAATAATTTTGGTAGATTATTGCTTGTGCTCACTTCATTGATTGCGTCACGTTCAAGCTGGGTGTTGTTCTTTAGTGTGCATTTCTACATTCTATGAAATGGAAAATAACTTCTAAATTTTAGGGAAATGTCGAATTAAATTGGCCTTGTGTCTATTGACAGAACTCTTGGTTTTTGTTTTCCTCTATTTTTCTTAGTAATTTGTTCATGTGATTGGTATAATTCTTGGGTGATGAGAAGTACATTTAAATCAGTAAATGTTATATAGGATTGAGAAATCTCACTGATAGTTTTGCTGTCTTATTTCAGCAATTTGAAGACTGTTTTCGTGGGTGAGACAAATAAGCTCAGAGTTTCTAGTATTCCTGGTGCTCAAGCTGGTTTCGTTAGAAAAACTGTAGAATGTAAGGAATCAAGAATTGGGAAACAACGAATTACAGTGCCATCAAATGTTACGGTCAATTTGGAAGGACAGGATATACAAGTTAAAGGTCCTTTGGGAGAACTGGCATTAACTTATCCTCGAGAAGTGTTGGTTGAGAGGGATGAGTCTGGGACTATAAGGGTTAAAAAGGCAGTTGAAACCAGAAGAGCCAATCAAATGCATGGGCTTTTTAGGTACTTCATTTTACTGACCTCCTTTCTCAATTAGGATTCGGGAGTATTAAATTTCCATTTTGTCTTAATACATGCTGATTACCTTTGCACCTTTGTCTCATTATTTCAATATTATTCTGTAAACACACGGAGATGAAAATGGAAACAAAATAAACTTTGACTTGATGACTGTAGGAAATAGGATATGTTGCTGCCAATGTCCGTTGCATAATGCACCAATGTTTGTGGCATAATGATAGTAGTAAATTTAATACCTACTGTTCATTCGTTCGTGTTGCTTTGTGATTAGCCATAGAAATAATTTATCTGAGCTAGATGTTGGTAACTAGTATTGTGTTAATTTCTTAGAAGACAAGACTGGAAATTTGTGATATAGAATGGATCACTTGTCAATTAGGCAATGTTATTTTTAATCATGATAATTTAGTGGTTCATGATGATTATATTGTTTGGGGATTTTTGTGATCTTGAATATATCTTTGGTAAAACTAATCTTTATTTTCATGAAACCATTATGTGATTCTAATTAGAATGTTGTAGTGCAAGGGTAAGCATCAATACAACGATAAGAATGTTGGCTGGCCTTCTGACCTGAATGCCATGGATTCAGATCATGGAATGAACTCTGCACTCGATACCACTTAAAAGGAATATTCTGATTACAATATTGAATGTTAATGAAATCATATAATATTCTGCTTATTTGAACCTTGATAGTTCTTTTCTTGCCCTTTTACTACTCCCTTCTACAACAAGCTGTAACTAATAATGTTCGGGATAAGGTTCCATTTAGTTCTCATTGAAAACTTCCATTTTGAATAGTTCCCGTACTCTTCCCCACAACTCCCCTCCCCTTTCTTTCCATGGCTGTAATTCAATGAAAAGCTTGTGCTATTTTCTGCTTTTCATAGCTGGCGATCAGAAACATTGATTTCACTCTCGCAGCAATAAACTTTTACAATTAGCCCTTGGTAGTTCACAGATTGGTTATTTCTTATTATTGAACTTGAGATATAGTTGTGCCCAAAGGATTTAGTTAGACTCATACCTAGATTTGTGAATAGTCTTCAAAACATTCAAATCTGTGCAATACATTTTGCAGATACGCACCTTTTGTTGTTGTTGGGGGAAATTAATCTGTTATCGCCTGGCTTGGCATAATTCTATTATTGATGTTAGTTCCCCTGTTGTGATCATCCATTTAAAGTATGAAAGTTTTTCTTGTATGAGTAGAATCACAGTTTAACTGGGGTAGCTTAAATATGAATCTTAGTCATATTTCTTTGATCATATATTCATACTTGACACATAAATGTTACAGGACTCTTACAAACAACCTGGTTGTTGGAGTATCTCAAGGGTTTGAAAAGAAGCTTCAACTTGTTGGTGTCGGTTATCGTGCTATGGTAGAAGGAAACGCAGTGGTGCTGAATCTTGGATTTTCTCATCCTGTAAAGATGGAAATCCCCAGTGGCCTCAAAGTGAAGGTGGAAGAAAACACCAGAATCACAGTTAGTGGGTTTGACAAATCTGAGGTCGGCCAGTTTGCTGCTTCTATCAGGAAATGGAGACCCCCAGAACCATACAAAGGAAAGGGTGTCAAATATGCTGATGAAATTGTAAGGAGAAAGGAAGGAAAAGCAGGGAAGAAGAAGTAATGGGTTTTTTTTTTTCAATTTTCCTTTTTCATTTCTCTCCTGTTACTTTCCTTCATGTGTTAGTAATGGAAATGTTATATATACCAAGAGAAATTCATATTCTTTGAGATAAGTTTGAGTCCCTTATGCTTATGATGATACTTAATAGCATCGCAATCATGAACTGTGATTATAGCGTGATAATAGCTGTTGATGGATAATCTATCATGATAGTCAGATTTTTTTGTTATCTTGAGATAAAATCTCAACAATAGCACTGAGTGTGGCTGTTAAAACTAATAAATGCCAATTATTGATGGAAAAGAATTGAGCAATGGTAGCTCAAAAAGCACCTTTGATCGGTTACCGTTTTTGTGGCACTCTACTTGCTTCCTGGATTATTTAGTTATTTTGGTAGGGTGTGCCTTCTGTTCTTTTTGGGTCAATGGGGCATCTTCTTTTTGGGCACTTCTTCCTCCACCCCTAAAGATTTCTTCAACACCTCCAAGTTATTCAAAATTACCAAAATAACTTTTTTTATTTTTACCCACCTCACCAACTTAAACCCACTAAAACGATTTTAAAAAAACATATTTAGGAAGCTACCAGATTTTAAAACTTGATTAAAAAAATTAAAATTACCGAATTTTGAAATCTAATTATAATTACAGGATTTCAAAAAAAAAAATATATATATATATATATATATATATATATATATATATTAATTTTGTTTTCATATGTATTAAAATAAATATATAAAATTAGAAAATAAATAATTATATATATATATATAATTTTTATTTTAAATTAAAATTTTTATAATTTAATTTTTATCTTTTAAATATATATTAATTTAAGTTTAATCATTTTTAAATTAAAATATTTATTTTAACATTTTATCCTTTTCAAATCATTATTTATTTAAATTTAGTTTTCTTTAAAATTAAAGTTATATATTCAATAAAAAAAAGACACTTAACGTATTGTTAGGATTGGGCATAATTTACTGAGCTTGCTTCACCCATGAGTAAATATTTCATAGTAGTCTCATTAGACCGTACATCTTTCTTGGTATATCCGGATAGTAGATAGGAATATAAACCAAAACATTCTAGAGCTACAAAGATAGTTATTAAAGTTATTAAATTGTTAGTGGCACATAAAAATATTCCTCCTAGAGTAGTGGTTAATATGAATAAAGAAACTCTGTTATAGTCATTCCTGTACATTCAAGTACTCTATGGATAGGGAATACATAGAGTTGAACATAGTAAAATAAGAAATTGAAAGATTTCGTTGAAATTGTCGTTTGAAAATTTCCCGAAAAGGCAATCATAGGTTCTTCTCTCCATCAGAACAATAGGATTGTTATACTTATTACTAAACTTGTTGAAGAGATAAAATAGAACCTAATATGTGGTTAACTGCATTGTTTTATACTAAAAAAAAAAACTGAACTGTTTGTATATAAAACTGCACTGCATTGTTTTTCAGTTCAGTTTCAAGAAATCAAACTTATCAGTTAACTGTTCCATATATGAACTGAATTGTGGCATTTTAGTTTTCCCTTCCTCTTCACTATCTGAACATTCCTCTTCAAGATTTGAACACTTTCCATTTCTTTTGTTTCAATCAGCACTGTCACAATAATTGTTACAGTAAAAAAAAGCTGAGATTTTAATATTTCAAAGTTAATAAATAAAGCTAAAAATCTTGGACAATGATAAACTTTAACTAGGAGAGTAATTAATTTGGATGCATGTTCTTTTCGGAAGAAATGGTTAAAGTTGTTGACGAATTTGTAAAGTATTGGCTTTCTTTGCAAAATGAAAGAGCATTTGTTAAGTATGGTATGGGTAGGATATTAATATGTTTTTCTATTTCAATTTTAAAAAATATCTCTATTTAAATTCAGTTTATGTGAATAAAAATTTCATCAATTCTTTTATGTTATATATATATATATATATATATATATATATATCTATATATATATATATATATATATATATATATATATATATATATATATATATATATTTAAATCCATCACTTATATTTTATTTAAATATCACATTTACAATGTGTTTGACAATTATAAGACGAGTATTAAAACATGTTTGGAAGAAAAAAAATTAATAAAGTTGATAAATACATTGAGATAAGTTAGGAAAAATGATTTGTATTGTGTTGACATAAATATATTTCTCTATATTTTTTCACAAGATATTAAAGAGCTTGAATAAATTTGAACAAAGTGATTTTATATAAAAACTTTATACATTTTTTAGTTGATATTTGAAGTTTTCAAGAGTAATGTAGTTCAATTTAAAAATAGTGCAATTTGTAAAATAGTTCATTTTATAACATTTCGATTCATATTATAGTGTAGTGCAATTCAGTGTAGTTCAATTTGTTTGAAAAAAAAACAGTTCAGCTTAGTCTGTCTGAACTGCTTTTCAGTTCAGTACAGTTCAGGCGAATTATCTTTTAGTTCAATACAATTTTTAATAGTTCAGTACATATTAGTACGTTTTGCCCAGCCCTACGTATTGTGTTCTCACTAATATTGTATGATAAAAATTTATTTATTGGTTATCAAGTACTAAGTACTATTTCTAAGTCCCTTTTATCTCAAAGGTTTTGGATCTGGTTTTTATTTGAGGGTTCTGAGTTAGTCCACTTAGTACTCCAAGATCCCCTTCTCGTCACTAATTCTCTCATTCTATCTCATTCGCCAAAAACAGTTCCCACTCTTAAATCTCCTTTCCAGTTAGCGAAAACCATCTTTCACTACGTAAGTTGAGCACTAAAACTCTACCCCTTCGTTCTTTTTTGTTTGTGGTAGCTCTAGTTCCACATGAGTCTCAATAATGGTCTCATTCTTGTCTCCCATGGTTCTGTTTTTCAGCTCCTTAAATCTGCTCCACGTCTTGGTGCTCCTCTTTTAAAGGTTTCTTGAGTTAGTTCTCAGTTTCGAGGTAAATGAAGCTAGGGTTTTCTTTTAGATTTTGAAATAAATTGTTTATCTTGGTATTTGATTGCATCTTGATGTGTTGGATTAATGAGTGTAATGAAATCGGAGTGGTTGTGTTTTTTTGTGTTTGAGATTTTTGGTTTTGCATGTTTAAATTAGTGAAAATATGATATTTTAGCTTAAGCGATAATTTTTAGCTTTAGCGAGACCAGTCTAGCTTAAGCGAGAATTTCTAGCTTAAGCGAGATCAATCTAGCTTAAGCGAGACCAGTTTAGCTTAAGCGAAATTAGTCTAGCTTAAGCGAGAATTGCAGCATAATTTTAACTCCTTACTTTAACTTGTGATTGACTGAGTTAATGCTAAAAATATGATGTATGAATATGCATGAATGATGTGGCATTTTTTTTTACCTGTACTTGATGTGTTTAGTTTGGGATGGTAATTATTATAAGATAACATGTGGAATGTTGATGGTAAAAGAGTTTCAAGGGAAACTCTTGGTGATGTTGTGGTTAGTGTATGTCTTGATAGAGGAGATGTCTAGATAAAGGAAGGTATTCTGAACTCTGATAATTGTTCACACACATATTGAGTATAATGAATTATGTGGTGAGAGTGACAAGAGATCCTAGTCTTGGGAGGTGTTTGAACCTAAGACATAATGGGATTAACGTTATGTATGGTTGGGTGATAACCCTTGTGTCTAGACTTTGCAGAGTTTAGAAACCAACACAGGTGCATACTTTCTTTAGAATTCTATATCAAGTGCATAATCGTTGCTATCACATGTTTTGGGTGCCTGCTGCTTTACATGTTCATAACCTCTTCTAATATTTGCTTGCTCAAATAACATGTTAAAATTCTTACTCTATCTTACCCTTTCTTTTTTGTTTGTTTACTGTTTGGTTTTCCTTTTTGCAATGATTACCAATTATTGGTGTGAGTAGATGTGAAAATCCCTGCTGGTCGTTAGGATGATGGAGATGCCGCCATGTAGTTTAGACCTTGTGTTTGGATGTGGCTCACTGTTGAGCTCCCTTTTGAAGAACTCTTATTTGTTTATAGTTTCCTTGCTCTGTGAGCAACCTTTTGGACAACTGTTCCATTTTGAATTTTGTTTATGATATTGTGTAGTGCCTTTGGCTTTCCTACCAGTATATTATAGATGACTGTAAAATCTTTCATATAATATGTCTCGTATACTCTATTTTATATTATATTTATGTAATGTTTTATTTAGTAGAATTATTTTATTTAAATGGAATGTCACACGTAAACATGGATCTGTAGGAATTGTTTTACGAGTGAAATGGGGGACAATTATTACATAATAAATTTAAGCTTTCAAACAAGAGACTAATGTGAATAATTAATTGTGCTTCATTAAAACATTGCTCAAATGATTGTTTCATCAATTAAATAAATTTGTTTGATGTACTTTTCAAAGTAGCTAAGAATATTGACTTAATGAAAGTTCAACATTCAAACGTAACTTCATAAGCATGTGATGACATGATAATAAAGAAAAAAATTGTGGGTCTTCTTACCCATTAATGTTAGAAAAAGAATTTCGAAACAATTTGAAATTAACGCACGAAAAATTTAAATGGAATGTAATTATTATGACGAGAAATTTAAATGGAATGTAATTATTATTTGTTGAATTAACGGTTGATTAATCTTCTGCAAATATGGTAATGCACATAATTGGTATGGTAATAGAAGGAAAGGCACAATAACTCTTCGTAGCAATTAAAACCCCGTAGACATTAAAACACATTAAATTAACTATCATAAAGAATCAAAGAAGAAAAAAGTAGGATCACTCGGAAAACTCAAAGATAGACATGTCCTCGAGTAATAGGTATTTTCTAAACTAGTCTTTATTTGTATGGAAACTTTTTGTATTTACTCTCTACATGTATGAAGATGGATAATACTCAATTTGTTTTATCCTGTATAAATTACAGAAGTATTGTAACATAAAAGACTTATATATTATAATTTTTTAGTATATTTAGTTTTGTAACCTACTCTCTCTTTTTATCATACATGTTTTCCTCCTTTTTATAATTGGTTGGCTTGTTCTGTAACCACAAAATTATTACTTTCTCTTTTGACTACACATTTTTTTTTATAGTTACGTTCAAATGATATTATCAATTTTAGGTCTAATTTTCAATTATTTCTAATCTCTTTTTTTCTTTGTATTTTGTATTTTTTTTATTGTTTATTTTTTTTTCTCATTAGAAATCTTGACTTTCTGTGTGTTTCAAGTGCTCAATGGTGTAAATCCTTCTTTTACTTAGTAATATATGAAAAATCTTTTGTTTTTTATTATCTTTGATTCTTAATTTTTTTTTATTTATTTGAAGAATTTTTTGTTTCGTTCAAATAATTTTTATTATTTCTCAACGACTAGTTCAATATCTAAAAAGTTTTCTAAGATCTCCAAGATACTTTTTATCTTATTATATCCTTAATTACTCATTTTTATTTGTATAATAGTGTTCAATAGAGTATCACATAGTTTCTCGAATACATATTTAATCATTTTACTTCTTTTTAATATTTTTATATCATGTAGAGTATTATTTTAATATTTTTAATATAATTATTTTTATTTTCTAACTTACTCTCATAAATATATGTGAATCCTAAATCCTAAACTTCATTGTCATGAAGTTCAAATGATAAAATCTCTATATCTAAATTTAAATTATCATTAGTTACTTTTTTTTTTAATGTGTGATTTCCTTTAAGTAGTGTATTATAATATTTTTAGTGTATAAAAAAAGATATTCCTTATAATTTGGGGGAGATGAATTATATAAACATTTGAAATATTAATAAGCTTGAACATTTGTGTTTATTTTATAATTTTTCAACTTTATTAACTTTTTTGTTTCTTGTTTTCAAAATTACTGAATATGTTAGTTGGTATGAAATTTTATTTGTATAATATTTACATAATTATTCATTTCGTATTTTGATTTAAAAATTGTATAATTATCATTTGTTTTTAAATTTTTGATATTAAATATATTATTTTAATTTTGAATATTTGATAATATAATTTTTTTTTTCATAATTTTTATTTTTTACAAAAAATATTTATCAATATTAAAATAGCAAGAAAATACGTATAAACACAAATACGAGTATATTCATTAATGGGGTAAGAATGAAATGGGATAAAAAGATTTATATTTATGAAGGCGGAAATGGACATACACTTTTACTTTAGAAAAAAGATAAAATAATGAATCTCATACCTTTCCCGTCTCTAATTTGATCTTCTTTTAACATTTGATTTCATAATGGTACTAATTATGATGTACATGTAAATGAGTTCTCCCTAAATAATGTAAATAAGAGTTCAACGATGAAAGAATTTAGGGAATTCCAAGGAAGGAAAAGAACTCCTAAAAAATTGTGATCGAGTGACGAAGACGTTACTCCAAAGGAACAAAGAAAAAATCTAGAGGTTAAGGAAAATGGTCTCTCTCGGGAGAGAAAAAAACAACAGATGAAGGTAAAAAAATAACAATAACTAAATTCCCAAAACCGGCAAGCATCACACTGCAACATGTGCACTTGTTTTCCAAATTTTGGCCATCAAAGAAAGATAGATACAATAAGGATCCTTTTTCTTATTTTCTCTTATTTCCTTTCACATTATTCATCGCACTATATATAACAATCACTCAGACAAAAACCCACACACAGCTCTGTATTCACGAGATTCATAGATTTTCTTTTCCTTTTTCCATGTTGAATCCACATTTTCTCTCCAATGTCAAACTTTTTACATGTTTCTTTCACTTTTGATCTTTAATCTTCATGCTATTAGAACAGAGAAACAGAGATCAACTTAAACATCTTTCTTAGATTCACATCTACTCAACTCACACAAGAAAAATCGCAGGTTTGTTATCTTTCTCTGTGTCGGTTCTCATGATCTGTGTTTTTTCTCACACACCACCCCACATGCTATCTGTTCTTGATGTTATTCTTTTATATTTAGATAGTTAATAGCTTCAAGTTTCACGTTTTTGTAGCATGGTTATATGTGATTTATATAGTTTATTCAAAAAGTTGTTGTTATAAATTTACGTTTTATAGCAAAATCAGACATGGTTTTTTGCTTTTCAATCAGTTTCTAAACAATCATTTTATATATATATATATGCTATATACATCTATGCATCATGAACTAACTCAATCTTCTCTTTTGTTCTTCTTCTTCGTCAGCGCAGAAAAAGAGTGCATTGATTTTCAACTTTTGCAACACAGAGACACATCCAATTGGGTAAAATAAAACCCAGCCACCCAATTGAAGAACCATTATAAAGTTTTCAGCTTTGAAACTTTCCATGTAGAAGAAGCTCAGAACTTCAAAAGGGTAAGAGTGAAGTGGCGAAGAGGCAGAAACAGAGGCAAAGAAACAGAGAAGAAGAGAGAACAACGACACTGTAATCGCGCAGATGCAAGAGGACAACGGATCGGGGCATTTTCGTCATTCCAGTAAGGAGGGAATGTGGTTGCCGGTCATAAAATCTCTGCCGCGGTCCGCGGTGGTTCTCGTCTTCCCCGTCGTGGTCATCGTCGGCGTGTTGGCTTACACGCGCGTGATTGACACACCTGTGAGTATTCTCCCTAATCATTGTTATCGCTATTGTTATCCTTTTACCTCCAACGTTGATTGGTTCAATGTGTGGGCTATTTTTAACGTTATTATATGCTCTTGTTTGTTTCGTAAGTTACGGTTCTCTGAAACAGAGACACGTTGGGGAATTCCTTAGGAATGGTGTGTGAATTCCCTTGGCTCGTGGCATGGATCGTTCAACAAAACACCAAATGTCTTTGTCCTTTCTTCTTAGTCTTTTTCCCTCCAAAACATTCTATTTAGTTAAAGATTATTTATTTAACCATTATGAATACATGTAACTTAAATCAAATTCCATTAGGGTATAGGGTGATGGAAAGATTAGGTGCTTGTAATTTCTATTATCTTAAAAAATATACTTTAAACTTAATTGCAACTAGTTGAATAAGATGATATGATTTGATCATATAAATGTTGGGAAGTAATTGAATTAAGAAAAACTCTTACTTAAAAGAAAATTGATTACTAAATGTGAAAGAAAAGGAGTAGTTCAACTATTTAGGTGTAATAGAAAGTGAAATATAGATGTGGTAGGTTTAGACCTTCTACAAAAGTAAAAATTGAGCAAGGAAGGACGTTGAATTTTGAAAATGGAACTTCATTAATGTATTTGGGTTGATCATTAATGTATTAAATTTCACGTTTTTGGATTCTCAGACAGACCCAAAGCACAATGTTTGTTTAATAAACTTCTACATATCAAAGAATATACTAAAAAAGTGTGCTAAATTTTCCCTTGAAATCATTAATGCTTTTTCTCGAAACTTCCATTTCCACGACCTTACCAAAACAAACGCCGAGAGTGTCGGTTAACCAGACATAGACAAAGTTCTAAAGATCGTGAGTTTTTCTTTGGGACCACGTGTCCTTAAAACTTCATGACAAACCCAAAAGAGGGAACCGATTCTTGACTTTAAGGGATCACGTGCCTTGTAATTTTGCGCCACCTGTTTCATGCACGTAAATTACCTTGGACCCATAACTTTGTTGTACCCTACGTTACTTATTTTACCCTATTTTAAGGGAGGCCTTGTCTTGTTCTCACTTTTCTATCTCTTTTCAACCAATTCAAAGCTTTTAAAGTAAGTCATTTACAGTGGTACTACATTTACGTTTTCCTATTTCAACTCTCAAGGACGTGGATAATACGTCGTTGTTTTTATTAGGGTTTGTTTGACTATTTGTGCGTAGGTTTTATACAACACATTTTTTTATTATTTTTCAAACTTTTATACTATGTAATTCCTCTAATAGAAAGTTAGAAAGTTGACCTATTTACCTCACCGATTTCTCTTATATATAACATTGGGGAAAACGAAAAAGATCACATAATATATTACTAATATCAATATGATGTCAGAATATAGATTGAAATGTAAATTATCAAATATATTAGAGACGACTCTTGTTGTCAAACATGTCTATTCCCTGCAATTTTTCAAACTTTGAATCACATTTTTCTTTATGAATATTTCATAAAAAATTGCAAGAATTTATATTATATTTTTCTTTGCTGAGAAAAAAAAAATGTACTAATTCTTTGTGGTGATCCACTTTGCCTTATAGCCTACACTTTCTGGAATTTCATCTACCAAATCTGCATTAAGCACCAAAATCCCTTTCAGTATTCGAAGAGAGACTCCATTGAACTGCGGTGTATACAACCTCACAAGAACATGCCCCACCAATCAAAACCCAATCCAACAGGATGATCAGAGCCGTTCATCCAGTGCCACGTGTCCAGAGTACTTCCGTTGGATCGACGAGGATCTGAGACCGTGGGCCCACACTGGCATAACACAAGAGATGGTGGAGAGGGCAAAGGCAACGGCAAACTTCAAGTTGGTGATATTGAAGGGTAGGGCTTATCTGGAGACCTACCAAAAGTCCTTCCAAACAAGGGATGTCTTTACATTATGGGGCATTTTGCAGTTGCTAAGGAGGTACCCTGGAAAAGTTCCTGATTTGGAACTCATGTTTGATTGTGTGGATTGGCCTGTGGTTCTGGCTAACCAATATAGTGGTCCTGTTTCTCAGCAGCCACCACCGTTGTTTCGATACTGTGGCAATGATGATACCTTGGACATTGTCTTTCCTGATTGGTCCTTCTGGGGATGGTAACACACTTACACTTGTTCATACTATACTATTCTTGTTATCAGGGTACAAAAACTGAACTTTACAACGTAGAAAAGGGTTTAGTATTGATGGCATACTATATTGTATGTGTTTGGTGCTAGGGCTGAGGTTAATATAAAGCCATGGGAGATTTTGTTGGGAGAGTTGAAAGAAGGGAACAAGAGAACACCATGGCTCAACAGAGAGCCTTATGCATATTGGAAAGGTAATCCATCTGTTGCAGAAACCAGAGAAGACCTCATGAAATGCAATGTTTCTGAGAATCGTGATTGGAATGCTCGTTTATATGCTCAGGTATTACTATCATTCTTCTGGGTTTTTTTATGAGTGGAGCAGATTTGTTAATAAATCACTAGAAATCTTAACAACTTCAACTTCAGTAAGAAAAAGTGAAGTCGTCGTCATGATTTCTAACGACTCATTTATCGATATTGAAGTCGTCATGATTATGACGACTCCACTTTTTCTCTGGGAATCCATTCATATAAGAAAAAACCATTCTTCTTAGTTTTCTTTAATTATACTAACTGAAATCAAAATGATTATTAAGCCTTGATTATATTTGATAGAAAAAAGATAAATAATTTTGTGTAGTGTTATATATTTATTCTTCTTATTCTCTTGTCCTTCTTGACCAATGAAAATTTGAATCCAGGATTGGAAACGAGAAACAGAAGAAGGGTTTAAGAAATCAGACTTGGCAAACCAATGCACTCATAGGTATAACATGGAAGAGACAAGTTTTTAGTTATTATTTTGTGTAACATTACAATTTTGTCATTGGACATGTTCAGTTTATCAGTAACAGTACATTTTTGTTGTTGGACATGTTTCAATTCCTTCATGATTTGTGCAGATATAAGGTGTACATTGAAGGTTCTGCTTGGTCAGTGAGTGAAAAATATATCCTGGCATGTGACTCCACCACTCTACTTGTGAAACCACATTACTACGATTTTTTCACCAGAGGACTCATTCCAGGGCACCACTATTGGCCCATTAAGGAAGATGACAAGTGCAGGTCCATTAAGTTTGCTGTAGATTGGGGGAACAGTCACAAGCCAAGGGTAATTTTCAAACTTTTTCTGCAGAATCTAAGATCAATCATGAAATATTTTACCTTTGAATATCTGGCTTTTTCTTTTTACTAGTTATAACGACTCTCCAAAAAGTGAAGTGAAATCATCACGATTATCGTCATAATTTCTGAATACCTCACTTCTTCAGTATTGAAATCGTTAGAACTCTTGACAACTTTAATTTTTACTTTTCTTGTCCATTTTAGTGAAATCTGTGACGTAAGAGAAAGTCAAATATTTGAACAACTTCTAAATGTTTAGCCATTGTTATCTGTGAAATACATCAGGCACATCAAATTGGAAAGGCAGCAAGTGAATTCATTCAAGAAGAGTTGAAGATGGATTTTGTGTATGATTACATGTTTCATCTTCTGAATGCATATGCTAAACTGTTTACTTACAAACCCTCCATTAGTGGAAATGCTACTGAACTGTGTGTGGAGTCAATGGTTTGTGGAGCAGAAGGATCGGAAAAGAAATTTATGATGGAATCATTGGTGAAGGGTCCTGCAGACACCGACCCTTGCACCATGCCTGCACCTTTTGATCCTCCATCTTTGTACGCACAATTACAGAGAAAGAAAAATTCAATTGAACGAGTTGAATCATGGGAGAGAAGTTACTGGCAGAATCAAAACATAACATCTTAGTGAATGTTTTTCCCATGTTCAACTCAACATATCCACTCTTACAATATTTCCCCTTCATACACACATATAGAGTTATCTTGGAAGGATACAAGTAGAATCAAGATTATATATATGCTGTATTAGACTTTAGATGATCCATACCATACTAGATAAAAATATGAATTTTAGATTTTTTTTTTCTTATAAATGTTTAATGGTTAATATGTAACTTTTCTTCGTATCTATGATTTATCCCTTTCTCTATTCTACCTTTTATCTGTAAACTAACCTTATATTTTCATTATGAGTTTTAGATTTAAACCAAAATACTTGGTATATTTTTCAAACTAAGGAAATTATTATTTTTTTTAAATGAGAATGCATCAACATGATATATAGGTCAATAATGATGATAATATTGAAATTTATGTTTAATTAAATTTTAAGTCCTCTAAATTTCTCAAATTGTGCGGCTGTTATCTTACTTGTCTTTCAAGTGTTAAAAAATATGAAAGTAATGTTTTGAAAGTAAGGGCAGGGGTTTAAAATTTTCAAAGTTGATAACAAATATTTTTTTTAATCTTTTTCTAAAGATGTGAACCATAAAAGAAATATGCGAAGAATAAGGGTATTTAAAGTCGAAATATCACAATGCTGAAAATGGTAGACAAAGGAAAAAATATTATCACCAAAAGAATGTAGCATAAACCCTCTTTTGCTGGAAAAAAAAAAAAAAAAAAAAAAAAAAAAAAAAAAAAAAACTCAAGAAAAAGAAAGAAATAGAAAAGGGAAAAGGAAGTAAGTGAGAGAGTAAACAAAATGTTAAAAAGGGTCAAAGGAGAGACTCTGTAAACTTTAGAGTTGACGAAGTAAGAATCCTTTTCTCGAGTCAACTATCATAGAATTATATTTCATAGTCAAGTTTGTTAATTTTATGGCAGATAAATGTAGCAGTTGCAAAAGCAATAAAATATTGAGAGAATAATAATTATTTTCATTCTCCATAAGGTAATCTCATTACTCAATCTATCTTTATTATTATATCAACATAAAATAATTTCTCTAAATTTAGTTCAATGCCCAATTCTTTTATTCCTTAGTATGAACATCTTAATTTCTTCTATAGTCCATAGTAAATCTGATCAAACTCTGCTTAAAATTTAACAATCTTCAATCTTTTCACAGACACATATATCATACTTTCTTTACGTTAGTAATCACGTAAAAGTAGAGAATATTATTTGATTGGCGGAATCAAAATCATTCTCATCCACAATTTCCATTATATCAAATCATAAGCCAAATTAATCTCATTTATTTATCACTGAAACTATATTTGGTAGCATCTGAACTAAGCTCAAAAAAGCAAAATTACAAGCCCTGCAACTGCAGCTGCAACAAATCTTTCTAACAATCTCTTTCTTTTATAAGATGCACCATTCTTTCCTGTGACAGTTTCATCTATCCCCTGGTTTCTACCATTTTCAGAACTAGCTCTAGCTGAACAACAAAAGAACACATTATAAATAAATGCAAATTTTAATTAATACTACACCATTAAATCCAAATCTCAAAGTAAAAAATAAAATCCAAAAACGAATATTTCTTTGAAAGGATAACTACCAGAAGGACTCGGAGAAGGACTAGCAGAGTCACCATTGTTGTTCTGACCCTTTTGATTAAAAGCTTGAGCTTCAGGTGATTTAGGATCCAAGTGCAGAAGTGCTGCTCAAATAATTCCAACAAGAACTTTTTGAGATAAATCAAACCTCAAATATCTTTAACTTTCGGAGTTGAAAAAGTCAGAAACATTAGCTTCACAGACAAAAAAATTAGACAGATTTAAGGAAAAGAAAAATGGAACAAGACACTGTAATGTTGTGTTCTTTAAGGAAAAGAAAAGCTTGATTTGGACATACCAGGACACTGTGAGAGATTATCAGGTGTTTTGCAAAGAGAAGGAAGACCAACAGCAATTGTAATGTTAATCTTCAAACCAAGGTCAGGATCATCCCTGTCTTTGAGAATAACGCAGATACACTTCTTGTTGCTCTTCATGGCTTGTGTGAGACCACTGCAACAATCTGCAGTTGGTGCTTTTGCCTCACCACCCAAATATGGCAGACACGTTGCAACCCCTGTCAGAGATTCCGCACATTTCTGTTTCTCTTGGGCCGAGTCACCCATTGCATGCATAACCACCACCATTGTTATTGCTAACACTAGCAGCATGTGTGGTGACGCAGCTCTGAAATACATTTCTTTCAATGCTGATGAATGAATGAGTAAAGTGGAGATAGATTATATAGACTTATAGTTATAGGGTATGGAAAAAGATTTATGATTAATATACACGACAGGGTTATATTATAGGTAGAAATTGTTAAGGTGTAGTGCTACATATGAAATGTCTTGTTCATGGTTGAATTTATCAGACGTTTTTGTAGTGTAATATGGAAATTGGGAAGAAGAAAAATTCTATGGTTGCAATGTGAACTCACTGAAGCAGACCAGCTCGTAGACTAGGATTTGAATCATTTCGAATATTGTATGAGCAAGTTGTCCACTACCAGCTTATTTTATTTTCTTCTGTAATTAGGCCTTTTTGGACTATAATCAGACTCCAGTTTTTAACATATTATTTTTTTATCTTCCAAAGTAAATCTTTCCAACACCAAGAGTTGAAGCTTTTCATTTTATACTTCGTCCTTGTTATCTGTTTCTGACAGAATCTCTGAAGTGTTCACTTTGCTAATGAGGGAAGTACCAATTAAAAAATGCTGTCATCAAATATGAAAAAGAATAACCATGGAAAATGAAAAAAACAGGGTTAAGTACTTTTTTAGTAGCTCAACTTTCATCCGAAATTGAAATTCGTTTCTAAAATTCTGATACATTTTAATATGTCAAATAACATTTGAGTGTTTATACCTTAAACGTTTCCACTTTAACCTTTGTTGAAAATTGACACATAAAATTAACATAATTAAATTGAAATGATTAAATATATTATTTTTAAAGTTTAAAAATTAAAATATATCAAAATTTTAGAAAAAAACAAATTCTAATTTTACATTAAAATTCAGTACCGAAGACCTATTTAACCCAACAAAATATATGTATATTTGATACCTACGTGGTAGAAAAAAAAAAGTGTTAAACTTAGCAAGTGAAAGTTGAATGATTAGACAATGGTTGTGTTGAACAGTCTATGTTTAAACAAGCATTTGAACTATTTCTTTGGTGAAAATATTCTTTTTTGCTTTTGTCTTTATAGAAGAATCAGTAAAAATAAAGTAACATATTGCAGTTAAAAGTGAAAATTAGTTTAAAGTAGCTTTTTGTGTTTCTAAAAGAAAAGTGTTGAAAATATGGTGACTTTGATATTGGGTTGCTAGTTACTGGCTGAGAGAGAGCAACGTGCTTCTGATATCTTGAAGACATTTGTTCTTCTAATATGAATAAAGGAAAAACATGCCTAAACATTCAAAAATTCCTCACCAACTTTCCATGTTTGTCCCCACACCACACCCATTATGACCTAGTCCATCGTATCAATGTTTTTTCCTAAATATATTATTATGGTAGTTTGAAAAATAAACCACACTAGGTATATATTAAAACTTTTAATTAAAATATACTTATATATTATCATCCAATCACAGATTTTATGTAATTGTTATAGAACTATATTTTTTTTTAAATATCATTGAAGTTATATGGCCATTAAATTATAATTTGATATTTTAAAGTTATAACCTATGTTTAATTTATTTATATAAATCACTGGTATCTTTTTACAAGTCACCTAAAACCACAATAAAATATTGTTGATTAAGTTGTAGTACTGGGAATATTGTCATTACTTTATCGACTAAAATGTGCTAGCAACTTGCAGTTAATGGACAAGTGGAGCTTGCACATTATTTGTCTGCATAACTTTCACACTACTCACCAAAAGGTGAGTTGCAGTTTTTTGTTGACAAAATCATGAAATCCATAACTGGAAATAAAAATAAGTTCGCCAAAATGGATAGCACTCGAGTTAAGAAGCATTATAAGTTGAAAATTGTGAAAGCAAGAATTCCCTTGATAAAATACTTATGCTACTTGCAGTAATGGGTTGGTACATGAGTTTTTGTGGCACCCATTGTTTATGCACCACTAAGTCAATTTCTACCGCATCTTTTGGAATTATGTGAGATTTTCTTACACCAAACCAAACGGTTCTTCTAATATCATATATATCCAATGTTGTACCTTGAAATTCGATTTCTTTCCACCATATAATAAAAGGACAAAAGTTGAAGACCGAGTTCTTTGACGTAGAATTCAAAGTTACGAAAGCAGGACATAAAACATTGACATGAGCACTGATGTGAAGTTTGAAAACTATAATTTACGGTGGTTTCCACTGTTGTCTTAATCATTGTCTTAATAGCATTTCTTACAAGTTACATGCAAGGATTTTACACGTAGTCCTATGGTTTTGTTTAAACTGGTACATAATCCATGGTTGCCAAAGAATTCAAGGGAAAACACTTAAATAATTTTGGAATAGTAAAAGTTAAAAGTTTTACTTCGATAATCCACAAATTATCAAAATAAACTTCAATTTTGATTGAATATCAGCACCAGAAGCACTTACAGAACTTTTTCTAAATTTTGTACAGAATAAACTAGTGCATAGTGATGGGTGTCCTGTTAGAGATTTTTTAATCTTAAATGACTCATATTCTAGACATATACATCACTACACAAGTTTGCAACAACCATTAGTGGTACAAAATTTCACTTGCAAACCATTATATGATATATAGCCTCTAGTACTAATCTCAATCACCAGAAAACTGTGGATTCAGTTACTACTTCCTCATGGCAGTGTCATATGCAACTCAAGTTCTTCTCTTGATTGTATTGACAACACTCCACTTCAGAGCAATCATAGTAGCAGGACTCAATATGAGTTGCAGTGAGAAAGAAAAGGATGCACTCCTCAGTTTCAAGAATGGACTACAAGACCCTTCAAAGAGGCTTTCATCATGGTCTGATGAAGAAGATTGCTGTTCATGGCCAGGGGTTCGCTGCAACAACATCACTGGTCAAGTCATGGAACTCAATCTTAACACATCTGTGGGATCTCCCTATAGGGAATTGAGTGGTGAGATTAGTCCTTCCCTGCTTGAACTAAAATCTCTGACTCGTTTGGACTTGAGTTCAAATTATTTTGTTCTTACTCCAATACCAAGCTTCCTAGGCTCAATGGAGAGTCTGAGATACTTGGACCTTAGCTTAAGTGGGTTCATGGGACTAATCCCTCACCAACTAGGAAATCTATCAAAACTGCAGCACCTTAATCTTGGCTACAATTATGCTCTTCAGATAGATAACCTTAATTGGATATCAAACCTTTCTTCCTTGGAATACCTTGATTTGAGTTATGTAGACCTTCAAAAAGAATCTGATTGGCTTCAAGTACTGAGTGCACTTCCTTCTCTTTCAGAACTACACTTGGAGAACTGTCAAATTGATAACTTGGTACCACCAAAAGGGAAAACCAACTTCACATATCTCCAAGTCCTTGATCTTTCAAATAATAATCTCAATCAAGAAATCCCTTCATGGCTATCCAATCTCACCACAACTCTTGTCCAACTTGATTTACACAGTAACCTTTTGCATGGAGAAATCCCACAAATATTGTCAAGCCTTCAGAACATCAAAATTCTAGACCTGCATGGTAACCAACTCAGTGGAGCACTTCCTAATTCATTAAGTCAGCTCAAGCATCTTGAAGTTCTTGATCTCAGTAATAATACCTTTATTTGTCCACTTCCCTCATCATTTGCAAACTTATCATCGTTGAGGACTTTGAACCTGGCTCACAACAAACTGAATGGGACCATTCCTAAGAGTTTTGGGCTCCTCAAAAAGCTGCAGATATTAAACCTTGGAGCTAATTCTCTGACTGGTGATATGCCTGTAACTCTTGGAACCCTCTCAAATTTAGTGACATTAGACCTTTCATCAAATTTGTTAGAAGGATCAATAGAGGAGATACATTTTGTAAAACTTCTGAGATTAAAGGAACTACGTTTATCTTCAACAAACTTGTTCCTCAGTGTGAACTCTAGATGGTTTCCTCCTTTTCAGCTTGAATATGTCTTACTCAGCTCCTTTGGAATAGGGCCCAAGTTTCCAGAATGGCTGAAAAACCAGAGTTTTGTTAAGGTGTTGACAATGTCTAAGGCAGGTATTTCAGATTTGGTTCCAAGTTGGTTTTGGAATTGGAGTCTGCAACTTGAATTCCTTGATCTCTCAAGCAACCTCTTAAGAGGAGATATATCGAACATCTTTTTGAATTCCAGTGTCATAAACCTGAGTTCTAATTTGTTCAAGGGTGCATTGCCAAGTGTGTCTGCAAATGTTGAAGTGCTGAATATTGCCAATAACTCAATTTCTGGAACAGTTTCTCCCTTATTATGTGGAAAGACAAATGCTACTAACAAGTTAAGTGTGCTGGATGTTTCAAATAATGACTTATTTGGTGATCTTGGTCAGTGTTGGGTTCATTGGCAAGCCTTGGTGCACTTGAACTTGGGTTCTAACCATTTATCTGGTGAAATTCCAAACTCCATTGGGTATCTGTCTCAACTTGAGTCTTTGTTGCTAAATGACAACGTTCTTTCAGAATATATACCTTCATCCCTGCAAAATTGCTCTACAATGAAGTTTATTGACATGGGTAATAACCAACTTTCTGACACAATACCAACATGGATGTGGGAAATGCAATATCTAATAGTTCTTCGTCTGAGATCCAATAACTTCAGAGGCAGCATTACTCAAAAGATGTGCCAACTTTCTTCCCTTATAGTGCTGGATCTTGCCAATAATAGCCTCTCAGGATCCATTCCAAATTGTTTGGATCAGATGAAGACAATGGCTGGTGAAGATGACTTTTTTGCCAACCCTTTGAGTTATTCTTATGGCTCTGACTTCAGTTATAACAACTACAAAGAAAGTCTTGAGTTAGTTCCCAAAGGAGATGAGTTAGAGTACAGAGACAACCTCATACTGGTGAGAATGATTGACCTTTCAAGTAATAAGCTTTCTGGGGCAATTCCACCTGAAATTTCAAAGCTATCTGCTTTGAGGTTTTTGAACTTATCTAGAAACATTCTGTCTGGAGAGATACCAAAAGACATGGGAAAAATGAAATTGTTAGAATCCCTTGATCTCTCATTAAACCACATTTCAGGTGAAATCCCTCAAAGCTTGTCTGATTTGTCCTTCCTCAGTTTTCTGAATCTGTCATACAACAACTTATCTGGCAGAATTCCCACAAGCACCCAACTTCAGAGCTTTGAAACACTTAGCTACACAGGAAATCCTGAGCTCTGTGGTCCTCCCATAACAAATAATTGCACAAGAAAAGAAGGGATTTCAGAGAATGCTTCTGTTAAACATGGTGATGGAAATTTCCTTGGAACATCAGAGTTTTATATGGGAATGGGAGTTGGATTTGCCGCAGGATTTTGGGGGTTTTGCAGTGTTATTTTCTTCAACAGAACTTGGAGGCATGCTTATTTTGGTTTTCTTGACCACTTGAAAGATGTGATTTATGTGACCATAGTTTTGAAGGTTAGAAGATTACTTGCTAAATCACGAGTTTACCTTTTAGCTGCTAAGAAGAGAGACATTACCGGGTGATTTCTAGCCATAAAAATTGTGAACAGGTTTACCTTGTATCAGTTCGTACAATGTTTTCTCTCTGTTTAGTCGCTTTCTAGCCAAAATACAAGCTTTTTTATGTTAGAGCTGAACGAGTGCATGATTTGAGTGTAAAATTTTGTTTTGAATTTACAATTACAATGCATCAATGGATGACCAAGATATATTCTTAATTACACCCAGTATGAGACAATCTTCTGACACTGCATCTTTTAGCCACAACAACTATATGGGCCATTATTGTATTCTAATATCCATACACCAACAATGATTAGCATTATAATAAGTATCATGTCATAAATAGTTGCACATATATTATGGAACAGTTAAGGCTGATTTTCAGCATCAAAAGGAAATTCCAGCAGATGATAGGGAAGTGTTTGTGATAGTCTTGTTGCTTTGGTTTTTCAATTCACCCACAAGATTCGTATTAGCATTATGATTGCCATTTCTATAATTCAGACATGCAGGATATCCTCCAATTTCTCAGAAACCAGTATATCCTCAGTAACAGGATGAGAAAAAGTTAAAATGAGAAATTTTAAGAGATGGTGACTAACATTGTATAAATAATCAAAACGGAAATCACACATTCTCACATTAGATAACAAACACAACAAATTACTATTGAATTACTTTCATCCAAGATAAAAGAATCTTCAACTAAATCTCAATTATTCAAAGCAATTTGCTACACTCGAGACCTTTCGAAAGAGATAGTCTTTAGATGAAACAAAAATGTAGTGTTTCATCAGATGACTAATGTATGAACTGACCAGAAGACTCAAAAGTCAAAACTAGACAAACCGTTTGCAATATGAAAACTTATCAGAAGAAATTGCTTCAAGAAAATATGAACGTTTCAAGAAACATCTGGATACGAGAAGAGACTCAAAAGGAAATATCTTGATATTGAAGATTTGCAAAGAATGAATATTCAAGACTTATGTTGAAGATTTGCAAGAACCGACATTCCGTAATTATATTTGCAAAGAATGAATATTCAAGAATTGGATTGAAGATTTACAAAGAACGAATGGTCAAGAATGATGCTGAAGATTGAATCAGGAATCTTAATTGAAGAGCAAAATTTGAAGGATATCATATTCAAATAGATATGTGCCTCAACGATCATTTATCAAAAAGAACATGCATCTAGAAATTGTCAAACAAAAAAACAAATATGAAAACAGAACAAAGGAAATTTTATGAGTCTCACCCATTCCAAAATGAAACTGCTTAAGGAAAATAAGTACTATTTGAAGTGGTTTTTTCAACTTTTTTTCTAGTTTGTTTAGTTGTTGTCTTAAATAAATTACAGAATCATGCTTGTGTCTTAGGTTTTGTAGAATTACTAGTGGCACCTTCCCTTTTGAAGTTACCACCTTCTAGAAGAATGAAGGTCTTAGAAGAAGTCTAGTTCAAGGAAATGTTGTCACCGTACTACAAAAAGGTTGTATATTAGTTACGGAAAAATTCCTAACTATTTCGTACCTAATCTTTCATTATTAACAAGTTTTGTGATAGGTTAATTATCAAATTGATAGAGAATGTTTTCTGCATAAATCGAGCAGGTAGCTAATTAGAGATATAATCTTTTGCTATTTCATAATTAATATCTTTTTAATTCTTTATTTTGTTCTCATTAGTTCGTAACTAATTTGTAACAATTTTGTTATCGCTAATTCGTAAAAATTTTGTTCTCACTGATTCGTAACTTGGACTTTAATAGGGATTAAATTGATGACAAAGACTAATTAAGTTAATAATTACTCAAGCTTTTAACTTTTTTTTTGTGTTTTTCTTTTTCTTTTATCTTTACATTAAACCAGTTGAGCTATACGTAAATGTCAAGAGAATCTGCACAATTTGCATCTCACTTCTAAGAAAAATAAAAGAAAACCGAAGTTGTAATTAAAGAGAAGTTGTAATTTAGATATTATATATATCTAAAGTAAGAACCAAGATACACTCATAATATCAAATATGCATTGTGTATAAAAGATCTAATTTGAAAATCAAAGTGTTGTTATAAGCGGAGAAGAGAGCGTCTTTCTTGCATATGGATAAGTTAAGAATGTGGTTATAAGTATACAGTTTATCATTGTCAAGAGTTTTCAAGGTATGTCATTGTATGTGTATATAAATTGTTATATGTTTTTTCGGATAATGTATAAGGTTTCATTATTTTCAATTACATCATTCTCTACTTATATTTATATTTATATAAGGTGTATGTTAAAAAGTGTAAAATTTCCAATGTCAATTGTGAAGTGGTAGCACAATTAAAAATGTCAAAAATTTCAAAGAGTGGTAAGGAAGTCACCACAGAACACGGAAGACACTCTTTGCTCCACAGATTCAACAAAACAACGCTTCTGCCCTTTTTTTTCTCCAAAAACCCTAATTTGCTCTAAAATTCCAACTTACGAAAGCAATGACCTATGTTCCTTCAATGAAATGCATGAACACCTCAGAAATTTTAATACAAGAAAAAACACACTAACAAATGCAGAAAGCAGAAAGAAGAAAAAAAAAATCAAAACTTTCAATGTCACAGAAATCGCACCTCGGACCTTTCTTCGACGACTTCTATACTTATTCAAAATCCTTGAACCAATGCTGAAAGCATATTCAGATGCAATTGTGGTAATTGGGATATTTAGCAAGTCTCGAGCCATGATTGAAAAATTTGAGAAACATTAACCATTACTCTTCCACCATTCAAGAGCATCCATAGGTTCAGTAAATGGAATTGCCAATGTTGGCTCATATAAGAATATGTCAAGTTGGTTCTTTCGCATATGAGTAGAAGCCTGAAGCTTGCGTTGTGTTAATTCCTAACATAAAAACCGAAATCAGAATTTAATTTATATGTTAATTAATAGTGATTAAATTAGTACAAACTAATATGATTATATGACTTACATGAAAAGCGTTTGACTTGATTGAATCAATTGAGGATGACTTTGTTGTTGACAAATCACTATGCTTACGCTTTAGGAGTTTGATGTAGGATAACTTGAGGCCGGAATCAAATTTGTAATCTCATAAAAGGGTAACAAGAAAACACGGATTTTTTTAACTCTTTTCCATTTCTCCTCAGACAGACAATAATCCTCATTAACTAAGTGCACACTTACAAACACACGTTGATATTTAAGGACACTTTGAAGCATTAAATATGTAGAGTTCCACCTTGTAGGAACATCAATACACAAAGTTGTCTTGGCATCAATGTCTCCTATTTTTTCAATGCATTGTTTAAATTTCATCATCCTATTTCAGAATTCCCTAACATACTTTTTGCTCTCCCTTATATCATCTAAAGAATCATCAAGAGCTTTCAATCCTTCTTGCACAATTAAGTTTACAATGTGTGCACAACAACGTACATGCAAAAAATCACCATCACAAACCAAATCATTTTGCAAAAGAAGCTCACTTTTTAAAGTTTTTATCAAAACATCATTAGTATACGCATTATCAAAAGTCAAAGAAAATATCATTTTCTCAATTCCCCAATCACGCAAAAATCCATTTATTTTCTTTGACAACTCAAAACCAGTGTGAGGTGGAGGGAAGTGACAAAAGTTCAAAATTTTACTACACAATTTCCAATTTGTGTCAACATAATATGTTGTCAAAACAATATAACTCTCACTAGTTATAGAAGTCCACATGTCGGATTTCAAACAAAATCCTATTTCTTATTTTTCTGAACTCTTCTTTTAATATGTTTTTTTCTTTTCTAAAAGTAAGCACATTATAATGAAAAAGAAAAGGAATAAATATATTTTTCATCCTCATAAAATTACAAGCGTTCATTTTTAGATCTCTCAAATTATGTGTCATCGTCGTCTATGCAATTAAAATCTACGAGAGACTTTTAAGATAATAAATTACAAATATTCATGTTTTTTTCTGCTAATTGAAGTAGGTTAATGATTTGTAGTGTTTAATTAATTATTTACTTTACATTATCGAGCCTCTATTAGCAAATGGCAGACCACTCTTATAATTTTGGAGGATCGATATAAATTTTAACGGCAGAAAAATCTAATATTTGTAATTTAATAATATTTTCTCCATAAATAACAATGACATATTTATAAGTTTGAAGAGAGAAAAAAAAAATACTAGCATTCTAGAGACGAAATACGAACAATTGGAATTTTGAAAGGGAAAAGAAAATTACCCAAGAAAACACTTACGCACAAAAAAGTCAATGTTAAAATTAGAGGAGTTTTAAAGTAAAAGTTCTTTAAGTTTTTATTTTTTATTTTTTATCACACGTTAAGTCATTCCGGATGAGAAACAAAGAAACTAAGGTTATTCCCTTCAATGAAGAAAAAAAAAAAAAAAAAAAACCTTATGAATGAAAAAGATGCATTGGAAAAACCTTGATTTCCTTCAATGGCTCTTCCGATCTTAAACTAGTCACAGCCCAATATTGTTTTCAAACACTTAGTCATTGACAAAAAAGAAAAAGGAGTCACGATACAATGACAGTGTGTTAAAATACTTCTCTATTCTTATTTGCAAAATCAAAACCATAGAAATAAAAGAAAACTCAGCCACCATTCATATGTAACAAGGTAGAAAAGGCACTAAGATTGTGCACAAATAAAAGAATTTACAAAAATAGTTTTTAAATCAAAATTTTACAAAATGATATAAACATATATAAACATAAAATAATTTAATACAACATTAAAAAAATCGTTTATCTTTTATCATAATTGATGATGTGTTTTCAAGGTATTCTTACCCATAGTTTTGTATGTAAATGATTTGACAGAAATTTAATTCCTTATGATTATTAATTTATTTGATCATTGGAATGTAAAAATGAGAATTTCAATATTTTTGTTACGAATCTTAAAAAGTTTGACATAAGGCAAAAAGTACTAATCTATTGCAACATTAATCAACTTCACATATAAACTAAAATTTTAAATGAAATCAAAGACATAAGAGCAATAGACTTGATGATATATTTGTAAATATAAATGTTTTCTAATATAATCTTTCAGAAAAATCTAATAAGCAAATAAATTTTATTAAATAATAAAGTCCAAATATTCAAAAAAAAAACTTTAAAATGATAGTCTAATCGTAAAAATCTAGTCACTCCCCGCTAGTCGCTCCTCCGCGCTAAAATCTAGTCGCTCACCCGGGCAAGATTTTAGTCGCTCTCCCGAGCCAAATTCTAGTCGCTCCCCCTTGCAATAATTTAGTGGCTCCCCCGGGCGTATCGCCGCACGCTCAACCGCACGCTTCGCCGCACGCTTCGCCGTACGCTCAAACGCACGACGCATCTCCGCATGCTCAACTGCGCATTGCCCACACTTCCGCGCCCGCATCTCCGCACGCTCCCGCGCCTCCATCTCCGCACGTGCCCGCATCTCCGCACGCTCCCGCGCCCACATCTCCGCCTGTGCCCGCATCTCCGCCTGCTCCCGCATCTCCGCCTGCTCCTCCAACTCCTCCTGCATATCTTCCCAGTCCCTGCGCCACCGTTTATACTCCCTCGCGTTGTCCCTCTCATTTGCCATTATGGTTTATGGAGTGGTGGTTACCAAGTGTGATTGAGTATCCAATACCAAGTGTTGAACTAATTATTCCTGTGAGTACCTGTATTTATAAGTTTTCTAAATTATCATTCTTTATCTACTATAATATAATAATACCATCATATTTTTAGGTTACGAATAAACAGATTCAGTTATTTAAAAATAATAAAATATGATAATAAAGTTATTGAATCATAAAATATTAACTATAAATATCTTGGATATATTTCATAGCATGAATATCTTGGATAGAGAATATAATAAAATGTAATAAAATGTTATTATATAATAAGATATTATTTGTAAAAGTCCTGGAAATTTTTATAATATTCTAAATGTATGTATAACATAAAAAATCTATCAAAAACTAATAAATTACAAATAAATACTTCGTAATTTAAAAAAAAAAAACTATAGAAATATATATAGAGTAGTTGTGCTAGTTCGATATTTTTTTAAACAATAAAAATGTGAAAAAAGTAAATTATAAATTTTCTTTTATAGTACTATATCAATCAATTATTTTATTTGATAGATATGTTTTTAGTTTACCAATATTATTATTAATTTTATTCTTATAAAGTTTAAATAATTGATTTTAATTTATATAAGTTTATATAAAACGTATGAATTTTAGATTCGTTTTGGTAAATATTTTTCTTCTAATTTCATCCCTCAAAATATTCTAAATTACTATTTCAGTTTCTAATATTTATTAACAATATTTCTTTTAAGAAAATAATTTCAAAAATACTTTATTTATATATTTAAATAATTTGAATACTTCAATAATACAAACGATATTCATTGAAACTTTATTATGATTGTTATAATTAATTTTGTAAGTCACAAACTTTATTATAAGATTTATTTATAAATTAAATTAAAATAAGGAAAATTATAAACGTAAAACTTCCTAATTTTTTCTTACCTAATTATTCTATCAATTTTCGAATTAAGATGCCACAAATCATCCATAAAATCACAAATTAACAAATCCATTTACTTAGATAGTAGAAAGAGAGAATGGAATAAAACGAAGAAAAATCTAGTTAAAGTTTAAATCAAGTCAAAGAGTAAGGAATATAAAAAGTATTGTATAATGATTGAGTACACCTATGATGAGTACTATAATCTTTAAGGTATCATATAATTAATTATTATATATAATATTTTGAAGATACAATATAATATGGTAATCAATAATTGTAACATCCCAATTTTAGCAGCTTGCACTACTGCAGTAAAGGCTTTTTGTCCCGGTTATTTTTCTCATTTTGTCTCGGGTCTAGAACCGAGGCAAATTGGGGTGAGACCAAAAGGCACCCATTTTGGCCTCGGTTGTTACCCGAAGCCATAGAGTTTCATTTCTGCCTCGGGTCAAAATAGAACCGAAGCCAATCATCCTCGTCGGCGAAACGCAGCAGCCACCACCATCTTCTTCCACGCATCTGCACCATGCTCGAGCAATCCTAATTTTCATCATCTCTTTCCATCACCATGGCAGCCGCCACCCTTGTCGGAAGCAACGCACCGCACCACAGTTTCGTCTTCTTCTCCGCAACGCACCACTGCGCAAAAACCTGCAGCCAACAGAAACACAGATCCACAACCTGCAGCCAACAAAAACACAGATCCACAACCTGCGCGAAATGCGAACGCACATCCAGATGCGGACCACCATCATCACGCCACCGTGAAAGATGCACCAGATGCAGATAGCAGCGCCACCGCAAACGAAGGCAGCGAACCACCACTGCAACAACGCAACGCCACCACTACCTTCGAACAGATCGGAGTAGCAGCGAATTCGCGCCACCAGAGCCACCATTGCTGCATTTGGAACGTCAACGACATTACCATTGCGCCTAGAACAGCCATGTCGGAGGGAGAAGAGAAAAAGTGTTGTTACAGAGAGGGGCGCGGGGAAGAAGAAGAGAAATGGGGCTCGCAAATTTGGTGCCCTAATTAAACCATATGGCCTCGGTTATTAATTGAACCGAGGCATATAGCCCTATTTGGCACCAGTTCAGACCCACCCGAGGCCAAAGAGGTAACGACTAGTGGGTTTTTGGCTTCGGGTCTGTGTAACCGAAGCATATAAGCCTCCTTTGGCACCGGTTTTTGGCGAACCGAAGCATATGAGCCTCTTTTGCTTCGGGTTAAGCTGAACCGAGGCATAAAAGTTGTCTGAAATTGCAAAAATGCCACCGCGTCATTATATGCTTCGATTCTTGGACAACCGAGGCATATAAGGCAAGGTAAAAATGAATTTCTGCACTAGTGTTGAAACTAATAAAAATAGGAAGTTTCATCATAGTTCCAAACCAGATAATCCAGTATACACAGTATATTAATATAGTCTTACAAAAGATATGACTATAAAAATATATCAATTATACACTTAAACTAAACTAGTAAAGTCTATGCTTAAACTGACCCCTGCTAAAGCTCCCACGGGAAAGCTCCTCCACAACCTAAAACAATGGATCCTCATCCTCCAGAAGTGCCCTTGACACTGCAACCACATATGCTCCCACCGAAAAGGTGATCATCGTCAAAAGGAAAACATACAACACGAGACTGAAACACAGAAAGCAAGGGTAAGCTAATAATAATTTAAAGAAGGTTACACTAGAGAAAGAGCATAATAACAATCAATTATCACAAATTCACATAGGAACATTCCAATACTCACACGTCATTCAACTCTAGACTCAATTATCCGGATATATGCAATTAACATCGGACCTCTTGGTGGCCTGCACCGTGTATGATTCCCAAACTCTACAGAGTTTGGCCTCAAGGGGTTATCACCCAATCATCACACCAGGTAAGTCTCCTTCACGCCAAAGACTTGATCGAGTCCAGTGGCTAAGACCTCCTGCTACTCCTCACGACATAACCCATTATACTCTATATGAGCCTTAGTGGTTATTGGAGGGTCAGGATACCAACCAAAATTGAGTCCTTATGTCTTTGCATACCCTACCTCATCCACATTTAGAATTTCTCCATGAAATTCCTCCATAATTCACATACAACCGATCCATATTCACCCAATCTCACTCAAAGCATACCAAGACAGTCAAAATAATCCATTGCAAATCGGTTAATGTAATGAAACACATCAAAACAGCAAACACATGAAATCCGGCAGCCAGCGCTCAGCCTCAGATTCCAACGCTCAGCCTCAGCATTAAAATTTCGTTCCAAACCTGCAGGGGTCCCAACGCTGGGCCACCTCTCGGCTGGCGCTCAACCTCATTCTTCTCGCATTTTTCAACGCTAGGCACCGCTGGGATGGCGCTGAGCGTTGATCCTCTCGCATTTTTCAAGGCTCAGCCTTGAATTCTGAGGCTCAGCCTTGCACCAGAAAACAGCATATATTCTGGTTTTCGTTGGGAGATGTTTCACTTAATTTCATGACCCAAATTGGCACCTCCATGGTAGTGTTGTATAGTTTTCAAAATGGTTTTTAAGCAAAGTGAGATGATACCAATTAGAGCCATGATTCAAGTGTTCATTTTCCAATTCAACCTCAACTCATACAATGCATTCACAATTCCACTTATATAAAGCATCAACTAGTTCACAATTCACAGCAAATCAAGCAGTCAATTCTAACTACACACAATTTTATTCATTGAACACTCTAAATAAAGTCAATTATCGGCTTCCCTTACCTGACAAAGCGACTCTACAGACCCAAACCGCTCAAAGAACACCAAAACACATCTAATTCCACTGGATGCTTTATCTACACATAGAAACATCATAAGAACGATCAGGACCTACCATTATGATCATTGATCAACAAAGACTCATATTGATGATTAAAATGTCGCATGCAAGTGGAAGAGAGCTCGCATGCAACAGAAAACATAAAAGACTAAAAAGAGAGCGGAAACTCAACTTACGCGAACGGAGAAACTGATCGGTCCAATTTGAAGAGCTCGCCGAGAGGATCAATCCTACGGTCTCGGTTTTTCAATCAGACTACCAAAGAGATAGAACCTCTAGAGAGAAGTTAGAGAACTCTACAGAAGTGGTTTCTAGAGAGATGATGTGTTTTAAAATAATGAAACTCGTTTATAACAATTCTATTTATACTAAAATCTTTTAATATTAAAATAATCGAGTCTCACTATTTTTAAACCACTATCACTTTTAAAACGTCATTTTCTAGGGTCTTACAATAATTATATAATAAATAATTCTAAATATTTTGGAAATATTTCATAATATATTAAAATATAACAAAATCTTATAATAAATTATTATATCCTAATATATTACTTGTAAATATCTTGAAAGTATGCACAGTACAAAACTCATCAAAAAAATTTAATAATAGAAAAATTATTTTGAATTCTGAAAAAACAATAGAAATATATATCTCTGAAAAACTACAAAAATATACATGAAGTAGTTGCGATAAATAATTACTTTTTAAATCATAAAAATGTACAAAAAATAAATAAATTATGTTATTATTTTTTTATGATAATATCAATTAATTATTATAATTGATAGAAAAAAAAAAACAACTTGTATTATGGTTTTCATCGTCAGATTTCATCTTTATGACATAATTATCTTTATATAAAAATAAATATAGATATAAAAGTATTTATTAAACCCAAACGAAAATGGATAATCTAACTCTCATAGATATGAACATATGATCAACTACCTTGAAAATGATATAACGATTCTTACCAAATTTAGTAAAAAACAAAAGAAAATTCACCTGCAAAATTATCGATTGTTACACAGTCAATTATTATAAATAATATTTTAAAAGGTATAATAGAAATAATTTATTATATAATAAAATATTAACTATAAATATTGTGAAGATATTTTATAACATATTGAAAATAAAGCGTAGTATAATTATTGTAAAGCTCACTTTTCATTCTGTCCTTTTTATTTAAAGGCTGCCTCAAACTATTGGGCCTAAGGGCTGACCCAAAAGAAAAACAGACCTAAGTCTGCTCTAACACACTCGTCACTCATCACTTTCATAAAACAACTGTTGTTCTTCCCTTGCCCCTAAAACAGAGCTCTGCTAGGGTTTAGTTCCCACTCGTTCGTACTAGCTCGAAAGTTCACTCCATCTCACGTAAGTTGGTCCTTAAGTCTTACTTCACCTTTTCTGAGTTGGTTTTCGTGATTTCCGTTAAGGTAACCCTATTTTCCTTCTGTGTCGTTGTTCCAGTAGTGAATTTGCTCCTGGATCCATGAAGTTCTTTGGCTTAGGGTCAGAGTCTGATATTAGCCCCTTTCCAGGTAAGGGAAGCTAGAACCCTCCTGTTTTGTTGGGTGTGATTGTTGTTGTTTTGCGTTTGTTTTATGATTGATTGAGTTTGTATGCTACTGTGGATGTATGGAATGGTTGTCATTATTGTTTGGGTATGAAAATATGTCTATGGCAGGGAGAAACAGTGGCGAGGTTCGACACACTCGCCTAAGCGAGCCTGTCTCGCCTAGGCGAGACTTGCAGGAATAGGTCAGGGTTGCACTCAAGCTCTCGCTCAGGCGAAAACTCTTGTTTTGAGTTAGGCACTATTTCGCTCAGGCGAGAGACGCTCGCCTAAGCGAGGACGCGTGATAGCCCTAGGCATGTTGATCCTGTTTTAGCCCAGGCGATGAACCTCACCTTTGGGCGAGGGGTTGTCTCGCTCAGGCAAAGAGGGCTCGTCTCAGCGAGCCATGCGAAAGCCTCCCAGTACCCCTATCGCGATCTCGCCTAAGCGAGAGTCCACCGCCTAAGCGAGGGCTCCTGCCTTGAGCGAGATTTGCTGCGGGTTGCGCTGTTTTCTTCGTTTGGCTAAATGAAATGTTTGATTTATGATGTACTCTATATAATGCATGAGGCTTGGGAAATGAAATGCATGATATAAGTTGTGGTTACAAATTGGATTGATGTGATTGTATGATCTTGGCATGTGAAACAAATGAGATGGTTGGTATTAAAGTGGTATGGTATTGGCATGAGATGAAATTCCACAATCATGGTTTGAGAATAATGGATGGGTATGGATTTACTGGGAAAATGACAGAGGTGAATTATAAAGAGTTTGTATGTGATGTATATGTATATGTATGATAAATCTTTCTTGATTGATTCAGTATGATTGGTCCGTGTCAGTGCATAATTCCTTGAAAATCTCTAGGTGAGATTTCAGGGTAGTGCTTCAGTGGTCGGGACGTAATTCCACGGCCCCTGTTAGTGGGTGTCCATTGTGGTGCCCATCTATATAATTTGGTAAGGATTCAAGGTAAGGTTGCATCCTGACACTCTAAGGAGTCAGTTAGTCTCACTTAGAGCGGACTGACTCTTGTGGTGAGAGTAGTAGGAGGCTTGAAACTCATTAAGGGCTAACCTTGTGTGTGAGGGATTGAATCATTGTAACACTTGTAACACATGGCTCGGGGGTGAGCAGGGTAATCCACCACAAGTGCAAGCATCCGCTAAATCCGACTAGATTATATGTATCCGGATGAGTCGAGTCGAGTCTTAGTGTATTGATTGGAAGGTCATAACATGCTTGGATGATGTATGTATATTGGACTGTGAAAGTATACATGATTGCATGATAAAACCACTTTTGGCTCTAGCTTACCCTTTGCTTGTTTGATTTCTTTTTATGTTGTTCTTCTACTTTTGCGATGATCATCAATTTATTGAAATTGATGGGAGCAGATGCGAGAGGTACTCGTGGTCAACAAGGGAGAGATGATTTCGCGGCATAGTCTACCTAGGTTGGACTTCTTGTGATAATTGGGCTTTTCTTTTAGGGCAATGGTCCATGTACTGTATGGCCTTTGAGCTTTATTTTGAAAACTTTGTCGTTATTCCTCTATGTTTTAATTTAGTATCGTGGTGTGCCTTGGTTACTGTACGGAGTTGTGATTGTACTTCAGGACTACGTTTATATATTAATCTATGTGACAGTTTCCTTTTAATTTGGTTTATTAATTAAATGGGACGTTACAATTATACTCGAAAATAGATAATTTATCATACATGTACCATTGCTATATTTGTTTCAATTATTAGGAAATTTGAAAACCTATAAAAATACATATGAGATATGAGTAGTTACATTACTTTTTTGAACAATAGATATGTACAAATAATAGATTAAGATTTGAATATTTATTGTAATAATTTCAATTGATTGTTTTATTTGGTAGATAATGAATAATCTATATTATTCTTATATAAATAAACAATGCTAAATATGTTTTTATTTTATAAATTTTATTATTATTTTTTATAAAATTTGAATAATTAATTTTTGTTCTTATAGAATATATGAATTTTAACTTAGTTTCGGTAAAATATTTCCTTCTATTCTCATCCCTCAACATATTTTAATTTATTATTTTAGTTTTTAATATTTATTTCAGGATAGAGGATAGATTAACAATATTCTTTTTATAATAAATTTGTTGAAGTAATTTAAAAGAATACTTTATGTATGTAATAAATTTGTATTTTTAACCAATACAAAAATTATATTTATTATGAATATATTATAATCGTTATAATTGATTTGATAAGTCACAGATATCATTATAAATATATATATATATATATATATATATATATATATAAAATTTATTTTTAAATTAAATTAAAATAAAAACAATTATAATCGTACAACTTCCAAATTTTCGACCTTTTAAGACCTTCTCTAATATCTAATAGAAAATTAATAATTTCAGATTCCTGTACCATCCCTTTTCTCTTCTGCTTTTAAGTCTCTACCTATTTAATCTTTAACACTTTTATATTATATTTGTGATTAAAATGATCATAAAAATAATTTAAAAATATATTACACAATTTAAGCTGTTCAAAGATCATGTTTGTGTATCATAGTATTTCTGATTTCGATTTCTCTTCAACACACGAAGAAGAACGTAAATATTTTATTAAACACAAATATATTCAAGTATAGCTTGTTTGTATATCAAATTTTCTTGTTTTTCTTCAACATTAGTCGCGTCAAAAAGTTGACATAATTTTTGTTTCTTTGTTTGGATGCGAAGAAAACTTTAGTATAAAGCCATTGCAGCCTCGATGAAACAATATCCGCTGTTCTTGAATTTAGAAAAAATAGACATATTTGAACCTGAAAGAGTGAATCTAGAAAATTTTGAGTTAAGTTTTACTATCTGACTACAACCTATCGATATCAACACCCCAATAACCAATCGCATGACGACCTTTTACAGACTGACATTACAAAAGACTACTCAAATAATGAATAAGAAAATCAAGAAACGTTCTTGAGGACGAAAATGAATTGCAAGGGAGTAGAGAAAAGTTTGACTGGAGTGAGACTATCTCGCTCAGGCGAGAAGAGGCTCGCTTGAGCGAGAAGACTACTCTCGCCGAGACTGGAACAAGTTTTGTGCTATAATGTGAATAGTTTATTGATGTGGTTGTTTGCTAGCCTGACTTAAATGCTTTACTAGAAAAGTTTGATGGATGATGCCATGATTTTTGTATGAGGTTGAGATGGGAACAAGATGTTGCTATGAGTGCATGAATAGGGAGGTATGAGTTGTATGATTGGTTGTGTATATAAATATGCATATCGACATGATATTAGTATTTATGGAAACTTCCTGATTGGTTGGTTAAACATGTACAAAGTATGAGTAGAGACATGATATTTTCCTACATCATACGATATAGTTGTACTCTACTATTTGTAACATGAAATTTATACGTGTTGAAAGAATACAAGTCTATACATTTTTGTAAACATTCCACACAAAAATTATAAAAAATATAATCAAATATAAAATAAAAATATAATATATCTACATTAAATAAGGAATTTTCATTAGATTATTATGTCATAAATAAAGATTGAGGAAAAAAAAATCTGACTGTGTTAAAGTAACAACACTTACGCGAGACGGGAAGGGCCCAGGCCCAACATGATAAATATATGAAGAAAAAGGTTTATTGGATTCAAAACTGCATCTCTTGCAACACAAAAAGAGTGAGAAAGATTTTTTAATTTGATGATATAAAACTGATTTTTTAAACAATGTCAATTATTTGTAATATAATATTATATTTTTACATTGATAATGATGAATTTTTTTTATTGCTGAAATTGATCAATAGTTAACATTGTATATAATACACACCAAAAAGATTATACACATTATTCTTTAGTCCACTTCTAATGTTAGCCCATTGTATCTTTCTAAGTGATTTTTCATCACTTAGAAACATGTTAATATTTTACATTTTGATTTCATTTTAATGGAAGGGTTAATCAACTCCATTATACAACGACTATACTTTATTATTATTATTATTATTATTATTATTATTATTATTATTATTATTATTATTATAAATTTTCTTTGATTTCTATTTTACCAGACCTTTGTACCTCTGAAACAGTTTTAAAAATTGTATAGTTAAATATATTAAAATAAGTAATTTTTTTTTTAAAAAAAGTCACCTGTTTAAGAAGCAGAACAGAATTTACTTATTAAAATAAGTTAAACATTACTTACTTTCAATATAAATAGATCAGAAAAACACACACAACTCTATTATTTAATTTAAAATATTTTTTTTTGAAAATAAGTATTATGTTAATAATAAAAAATATCATTTTTTTTATTATTTTGGTATATAAATAATACAAAAGATTAATATTTTTCAAGAATAGTTGTTACAAAAAAAATTAAATTAGGTATCACCTAAAATAAATAAAGAAATCTAAGATGTCCTAATTTATGTGCAAAGTATTAAGAGAATTGAAGGGAAAAAAGTTTGGTCTCATATATAATTAAAGACAAAGACCAACAAAAGGAGTTTCTTGACTTTAGAAAAGAAGAGAAAGAATAAAGTTAGTTCATTGATGTGAAGAAAACTAATTTATAAAACAAGTTCTTTAATTAATCAAGAATTTAAAAATAAACCTTTTTCTTAGGGAAAACTATTAGTGATGAGATTTTGTGAAGATGTTTCTACTTTTTTGTTGTTGTATTTTTTAATAATTTCTTATTCCTTAATTGTTCAATTAATATCATTAATATACTCATTTAGAGTATACTATTAAAAGTCAATAATATATCATTCATGTACTTTATCATTAATCTTTTATATTCATTTTCATTAAAGCTTGAAAATATGTAATTCAAAGATAAGAAAATCCATGGAACTGCAGAAATAGTATTTAGTGGGCATTATATATAAGTCATAAAAAATTAATT
>Ga0209589_1000378_pt1 | contig 59816 bp, 24 predicted proteins | sample CowpeawhiteBW_FD_187525 | JGI IMG/M metagenome (GOLD analysis project Ga0209589, IMG submission 187525) | Root nodule microbial communities of legume samples collected from California USA - Cow pea white BW (SPAdes) (version 2) | ecosystem: Host-associated > Plants > Roots > Nodule | place: USA... | reverse complement strand
TGCATCCTCAGGTTCGTTACCACACTCTTTTTTTTTTTTTTTAGTTTAATTTGTTAAATTGTTTGTTTAATTTCAATTGCAGAGGGTGAAAGGAAGAGAGAATCCTCAGAGGCAAAGGGGAAGAGTGTGAGTAGTGGTAAAGGAAGTACTGCAGCGGCTAGTTTTGGTTTTCGCGAACTAGCTGCGGCGACGAGGGGTTTCAAGGAAGTGAACTTAATTGGGGAAGGTGGTTTTGGAAGGGTTTACAAGGGTCGACTTTCAACGGGCGAGGCAAGTTTTATTTTTGCTATTTTTGTTATTTTCTTCAGTTTTTTTTTTTTTTTGAATGTTAGTTTCTGATTGTTGGTTTTGGGCATTTGGATATTTCGGTTGTTGTTTCGTGATAATGTTTTTTTTTTAATTAATTTTTTTTTTTGCGCAGCTTGTTGCCGTGAAACAATTGAGTCATGATGGTCGACAAGGTTTTCAGGAATTTGTGACGGAGGTACTTATGTTGAGCCTGCTGCACCATTCTAATCTTGTGAAGTTAATCGGCTACTGCACGGATGGAGATCAGAGGCTTTTGGTTTATGAGTACATGCCCATGGGTTCACTGGAAGATCATCTTTTTGGTAAACTTATTATTGCTTATTTTTGGTAACTACGATTAGTGTACTTTCACCATTTTGAAGTTGCTTTCTTGTATCATGTATGTAACCTACATTACAACTTTGACTGCGTGAAGTGATACAAACTTAATGTGTGTTTGGATGCGCGGTTTCCACCTTTGCACTCATGTCTTTCTGAAGCATAACAAAGCTGTTTCCACGGCTTTTTAAGACCAAACCTGCTGTTAAATTTCCCGGATAACTTCTTCAGTTTCTGGTCTTCCCCTGTATTTGTTAGTCAACAGTCTATGCAACTATGCAAATGCACATCTTGTTCTTACTGAGATAAGGGTTTTTCATTAGCATTATGAGATGATTTTTAACCTTATGTGTGTATCATTTGTTTTATGTTGATATTTTATTGCTATTAACTCCATGCGTAGTATTTCTGGCTTTTGTCCTCTTCCTTCTTCTCCAAAAGATTCTCCGTTACTCAATATAAATTGACTATGAAACAGACTGGAGCTGGTTTAAGGAGAGTCGTACCAATTAAATTGGTCCACTATGGAGGAAAAATTGCATTCTTTGCTTTCTAGTCATTGACTATATCACGACAGAGTCCCTGACTCACTTGTATTTATGCAAATATATGAATGATCTTAGGCCTTGTGAAGAAAAGGTTTTTGCTCCCTCCAAAGAAGGGTGTTAGTTGTTTTCTTGTTCTGGGATTTAACTATTTTAGTGTAGGGGCTACAAGCAGCTTCTGGAGAGTGTCATTAAATAGCTGCTATATGGCATTGTGGAATTCTTCATAACTTTGATAACAACTCCGTCCACTACGGGTGTTGTGGTTGTGGCAAGTGTCCTATATCCTCTTGTCATCTCTGGAGTCACCAATCAATTGATCCTATGTTGGCAAACACACTGCTACTGCAGCAAATAGGAAATAGCACTATCGAATTTGACTTCTAATTGATGCAAAAGGGTGTAACGTTTCAGGTTTGAAGAAGTGCAATGCAGCTACTATTTCACTGCAAATGACAGAGGTCGTGTGCTTTAGTGTCTGTGATTTTGAAGCAGCACTGGAAACCAAACTTTACCCCGTTTTTGGGGTTTTAATATTTTTTTTTTGGGTCTTTACGGCACCCCTTTTTGCTTTATTAGGTTGACTCTTCTCCCATTTGAACAAATAGGCAAAAGCAAGTCTTTGATTCGTATTGGATTTGAATGTTGCTGACAATGATAATGGATTTATTGATTATGACCATGTCTTCAATATTGTCTATTTTTAGTATTTATGTGTATGATAAAATTATACACATTATTTTTTAGACTTTGCAATAGTGATCATCTTACATCCTGGTATCCTGCTTTAGAATTTTTTGGAGTTGGCCGTTATGTGCTGCTATGCAGGGTTGGCTACTTAAAATTTTGAACTTTAGTTAATATTATGACAATGCTATGCATTTAATTTTTGTTTGCACAAACTTACTTTTTATATTTCAACTGCTATTTGCCCTGTAGCAGATTATTGGTTTTCTGCAATCTGCAATTTTTTCAGCAGAGGTAGTTTTGTGCTTGAATTATTCTGTGTCCTAAAAGAGATCACGGTTATTTTTGTGTTGGCCAAGATGTGGTAAATTTAAGATAATAGATATCTTGGCTTAAATGTGAGTTATGAGAAGACCAGTTTAGTTTTGATTAGGTTGCATTGTTATGAAGTCCTCTTGAAATATATCCCTGAATTAGTTTCTCCTTTATGTGATGTTTACCTCCTACTTGTGATGATTAAATATACTATTACTATTCAGGTCATAACTTTATCCCCCTCCTTTCAGATCCGACCCAAGACAAAGAACCCCTAAGTTGGAGTTCTCGAATGAAGATTGCTGTTGGAGCTGCTCGTGGCCTCGAGTATCTCCATTGTAAAGCAGATCCACCTGTTATTTACAGAGACTTGAAATCTGCTAACATCTTGTTAGATAATGAATTCAACCCAAAACTATCAGATTTTGGGCTTGCTAAACTTGGACCTGTTGGAGACAATACCCATGTTTCAACCAGAGTGATGGGAACATATGGCTACTGTGCGCCTGAGTATGCCATGAGTGGCAAATTAACTCTTAAATCTGATATCTACAGCTTTGGTGTGGTTTTGTTGGAGTTGATCACTGGACGTAGAGCAATAGATGCCACTAGAAAGCCAGGAGAGCAGAACTTGGTTTCGTGGGTAAGTGTTTAATTTGGTACAGTTTCTTTAAAAAGAGATTCCCCTTTAAGTTAAGTGTGTTAGTTTGTCTTAGCTTTGCATGTAAGTGGTTCCTTTTAAGATTTTAATATTTTCTCTACGTACTGAGAATCCTCACATCATTTTATATGGAAAAGTGTGCAAAAACTAGTAAGTAGATCATGTCTCATTGTGAAAGCTATAACATGTGATCATAAGATGTTTCTCCATTAACTCTAATAAATCATTGGGATTAACTGACATGTCAAATGTTTTTTTTTTTTTTTTGTGGATGACTTTGTTGAAATGAACCTTCTTCACATATAGGATTACTTCTTATACTTGGTATTCTTTTGTCCAGTCTCGTCCATATTTTAGTGACCGGAGAAAGTTTGTGCATATGGTTGACCCTCTTTTACAAGGCAACTTCCCCTTGCGCTGTTTGCATCAGGCAATTGCTATAACTGCTATGTGTCTCCAGGAGCAACCAAAATTCCGTCCACTTATTGGTGATATTGTTGTTGCACTGGAATACCTAGCTTCTCAGAGTATTACTGAAGTGCATAGATATGGTGGGCGCAGCTCACCACAACAACCATCATCTGAAATCGACAGAAATTAATATTCACAGGTATCTGATTCTAGCCCGCGTACAGATTTTCTTAACGGTTTGGTCAGCATAAACTACCAACTTGGCTATTTTAATGTCGTGTTATTATTACTTCAATGAACTTATTGACATTAGCAGTAGTGAAGATACACTTCGTGATAATAGCAGTAGTAAACATGTGGATCCATTTAATTACAATGCGTATGATTTTGTTGTTGTTTAGGCTTAAACTTCCTCGAGTCACCTCTGACATGCATCTTGTCTTTTCAACCAAATGAGAAACGGTGGAGGTGGAGAGTGTTTTTACTTGTTGCTTTCGGTGTTTGGTCTTAGCGAGATTGGCTGGAGGTGGAGGTATATTGGCTGGAGGAAGGGTATTTATTTATTTATTTATTATATATTTTAGTTGAGAAAGGGGATATTAATGCTTCCAAATGCGTTCTTCTTTATTCTTTGGTCTTGTTTTAAGGATAGATTAGCGAGAGGATGGATGCACTTTGTGTACATATGTTGGTCTTTTTTTCCCCCTCTATAGTCTTGTATTGGTCTTTAGAGTATTCTTCGACTATGATCCTTCATTCTGTCTGTTGTGAAAGAATTGCTCTGTGAAAGAACAGCGAGTTTCCTTCTCCAGTTTTATTTCTAAAAGTGCAGCTTTTATAATTAAGATATTATAATTGAGTAAGCATTCAATGATTAAATTAAGATATACAGATATGTTAAGATGTTTCATTTTTATGTTTGCTAATCTATTAATTTGTTTGATGTATATTACATTGTTTTTTTACTTTAGGCTTTCTTTCTTCTATATTTTAAGTGTGTTTTCTTTGTCTAGTAGTGGTAAGGATTTGTTATTGACGTTTTAATGTTATGTTTTCATCTTCAATCATTAATATTTTGCCATTGTTTAATTTCTGTGTTGATTAATTGATTAGTTAGTTTGATTTAAAAGTAACATTAATTTTGGAGAAAAAAGATACTTCTTTTCTATCATATATTGAGATATTTTGAGATTTGTCTTTTTTTATTGTTTGGCAATTTACGAATGTTTTCTATTAAGTTTTCGATGTTACGTTTTTTATCATTATTAATTAATTGTCGAAGTTTTGGTTTTTTATGTTAACTATTTTATTTATTTAATGCATATTTATATAAATAATTTTAATTCTTTTAGAAGGTATATACTTCAAATTTTATATATATATATATATATATATATATATATATATATATATATATATATATATATATATATATATATATACTCTTGACCCACTAATGAGCTTGACTGATTTGCCTCGAGTCCTCCTTTAATCACTAAAGTCTTCTTGATTTTGTATTTTCAAAATTTTAAAACAATTCAGGATATTAAATGGATCGAATTTAAAATTTAGAAATATAGATGTAGATTTAAACATATCTATTGAAATAGGTTTAAAATAATATAAATTTTAAATTTTTTCTCTAAAGGTAAAATGAATGCGACTTACAATAAAGGTATACTTTTTTTTCTTCTTCTGCTGCGGCTTGGTGTTCATACTTTAAAGATATTTTGGTTTTAGCATCAACATTATTTGACTTTATTGTGGGTTATATTTCAAAGGCAAAATGAAGAAAAATTGTGTTGTATGGTACGTATATGTATTACGTCCAAGGAATGCAGCAAGAGATGTCACGTGGGCGATTCCAAGCGTTCACACACACACACATTCAATCATCACGCCTACATGCATATCATTCTAAATTCAATTCAATTGATTTATTCTAAACAATTATAAAAATACAAATTATATATGTACGTATATTAAAAAAGTGTATTTCTAGATCTAAAATAATTTTATGGAACTTATGTCTAAGAACTAGAAAGAGGGAACATTTGAGACCTGGTCTACGAATATGGTTTGACACATTATCTTCCCATGCCAATAATAAAAGTATACACTATTAAATTAATTGAATATAAGATAAAGTCTCAGTTTTTTTAATCTTAATTAAGCTGAATCATTTTCCATCTATCAAATATATATATGTAATATGCTACTGTAGTATAGTGATGGTGACATAGTCAAAACAAATTAAGACTATATAAGCCTTTCACTTTCAGGATTTACTTCTTTTTTTCTCTTTTGTTACGTTTCCCACATGTGAGATACATCCGATAAGAGTTGGATAAAATATAAAACTAATGATAGTTTTTGTTTGAGTAAATTATACATTTGATTCATTATTGTTTTACTTTTTTTTCTTTTAATTATTTTTCATACGTTGAAACTACTCAATTTTAATATATATATATATATATATATATATATATATATATATATATATATATATATATATATATATATATTTATTTATTTTATTTTCATATTCTAATTATTACATTTATCGATGCATTTTAAATGAATATATTAGATCGTAAAATTAATGGTGTTAAAATGAGGTAACTGAGGACACATCACATATTGAGTTAAAAATAAATGAATTTAATTTAACTTACTTTTTAATCACTTAAACATTCTATAACCCTGTTTTACCTAATTTGAGTTGGTGGATATGTTCTTTGAATTTATTTTATATTACTATAATACGATTAAAATTAATTGATTATACTTTTTCTGTTTAGTAAAATAAAAATACTTCCATATCTCATTCACATTAATTAAAAATAAAATTATAATACATAAATAAATTAATAAATAATTATAATAAGTAATTTATAAAAAACAAAAAATAATAATTAAAAAGTATTGTTAATAAATCGAGAGTCAATTTACCTTAAGTCATTCTTGAATTCGTTTAATTCATGAATTAAATATTTAAAAATTTAAAATTGTTTCAATCCAACCTAATCCAAACATGTAAAAAGTTAAATTTTCTCACAAATTTTAACATATTTTACAATCCATATAAAATGATAAAACAATGGTACTCAAGGATAACATCATCTTAGTAATATGAATAATACACTAAGCAATTAGGCAATACAAATAAAAATAAATGTTTTTTTATAAAAACTACCAATTTTTTTTTTTTATAAAAACTACCAAGATGAATGAATATATGAATTTATAATCAAATAATAATATAAAAAACTTATATTATCACTTACTATTTAACATGTAGAATCATTATGTATTATGTATTTGATTTTCAAAATAAATTAAAGGATAATAAATTCATGTTAAGCGAGAAATAACTAATTATCGATTTTGCATTGGAGAATTGATTCAACAAATCCTATTAATTTTTGGATAACGATACACAAACATCCATTTCTCCTTCACCACCCTCCCTACACCAATAAAATAACACTTTCATTTTAAAATATAAAATAATTAAAAATAGATTAAAAAAAAGGTTCAAGTGTTAATTTTTTATTAGGTATCAAAAAGGGTAAAAAAAAAAAAGAAGAGATGTGTATGTAAATTTTTTTCTAGATTGTTTTTCCCACCCGTGCATGCATTTACAATGAATTTGCAGAAAATGGAGTTCAAACTTGGCCCAACCCCTTTTCACTTTAGTCTCCAAAGTGAATGATTTTGTGCAATGTCCCCAACATCCAACATTCATTGCACATGCTTTCTTTCTTACATCAATTTTCCTCCTTCGACCTATTCTTAGCATCAAAACAAAACTGCCCAATGCATGCATTGCTCACATTGTTTCTTCATCTTAATGCAACCATGACGCAATCACACGACTTTCAGATTATAATTCTCCTCCCATGTATGAAATTGAAAATTTTCTCACTTTCTTTTGTGCGCCCCACAACCATACACGTTTACCACACACATTACTCACGAGTCGATATGAAATATAAAGAACATATTACAAATAAAGAAAAAATTGTTTATCACTATTTGACGATCATTTAAAAATTTGTGTAAGAATAAAATAGTCTTAATAAAAGTTAATTTTTTATATTTCAAAAAGAAAGAAAAAATAAATAGTTATGAGGAATGATGTCAAATGATAGTAAAAAAAAATGATGTCAAAATACTAGTGTCCTACAAATAAAAGCATTTCATAGAAGTTAAAATATTACACATATTTTTAAAAAAATTTGCATCGCAATGTGAAAACGAGAAGACCGTTTTGTTTTTAGTGGAAAGTTCTTACGTTTCTTTTTCAAAGAGGCCAAACCTCAATAAAATTAATATATGTTCTGAACTATTTTCATACTATAATATACATGGACTACTTTATAGGAAAAAAAACTATTTTGTATATTAATTAAACTCATACTTATTTCAGCATTTTTTTTTGGTACATTATTACGTGTGTGTGTAAAAAAAAATAGCCAAGTCAAGTCTTGACTACATAGTTTAAGAGGTCAAGGATCTAATCCTTCTCGCTGTTGAGAGATTCAACGAGCCATTACTATAGTTGGTTACTATATTATATAACAACGCAATTTCAAAATCAAAATTTGCACAGGGACAACAATACCAAGTCTTCAACATACCTGGTATTTCTCTTTTATTTTCCTTAATAAATGTTTAGATGAACAAGTCAAACTTGAAAGATGTGTTAAGGTGTGTTTCAAAAAACAAGAATGTTTTCTACCTAGTTGTGCATGTATGTGTAGGTCATGTAGGTTAAATATTGTAGAACTTCAGGTGTTTGTGAAAATGTCCATGTTGGATGAAGAGGAGGAAGCAGAAAAAATAGCTATAGAAATTATGAATTGTTTGTAGAGTTTGTCTCAACGGAGTTTCTTTTGAGCGTCGCTGCATTAGACATCGTCGTGTGAAATGTTAACGCCAAGGCTGACTTTGATGGCGTTGCCCACTTGAACTGCAAACTGTTCTTATTGGAGGAGCAGTCGCAGATGCTGTTTACCGTGAGGTTTAATTTGGAAAATAGTCTCAAAATCCTTCATTTCACAGACATGAATTTCTCTGCCAGTTTGCAACAACGATTTCAGGATACACGTGGAAACAAACAAGCCTTAACTGCGAAGTCAAGGGTGGGACTAGGGAATCATTTCATTATTCAGTAACCATAAACTATTATTTACAAGCACAAAATCAAGACTAGGGAGACACAAAGAAAAAGTCAAGAACCACACTATTCTCCTTCCTTTCAATTCCCCAATTAAATTTCTCTGCCTTAGCCCTTTCTTTTCAACTTCTCCTCACTTTCGTGGAAACCCTCACCCTTACTATATCATAACTCCGCAACTTTGTCAACTTCATCTTTCGATCACATAGACTTGTTCCGTTGCTCACCACTTTCTGTCACTCATGGGAAGCTGTTTTGGAAAGACAGATGATGGTAACAAAACTGATCAGTACAGAATTCGCACCATCCATAAAACTCCCCCAGGTACTTGTACATATGATCATGATCCAATATACACAATTGTGCTTGTTTGTGTGTGTATCCCTCTCATAAAACAAACCCTTTCATTATTTTTCCTTGCAAGCTATGTATATATAGTTTCTGTTTTCACCCTTTTATGTTTTCTTAGTATCATGTATGTCAAACATAGGATTGTTTGTGTGAACCCACATTGGAAATGAAGGCATTAAGTGATTAAATGCAGGGAGACCAGAGAAGAAAGAAACGGTGGAAGGAAGAAAGGAAGAGGATTTGAGGATACTTATAAATTACACGTTGGATGATTTGAAAAGTGCGACAAGAAACTTCAGACCAGACACGGTCCTAGGTGAAGGTGGTTTTGGACGTGTTTTCAAAGGGTGGATTGATAAGAACACTTTCAAACCTTCGAGAGTTGGAGTTGGAATCCCCGTTGCGGTGAAGAAATCTAACCCCGATAGCCTTCAGGGTCTGCAAGAGTGGAAGGTATGTTCCCTTCTGATTCCTCAAGATTCTTGTCACAGTGATTTGATTCGGTTACCTTCAATTGTGCTTTTGTGTTTGTGGGTGCGCGCCAAAAGCATAAAGTCTTTGCTTTTCATGATTGGGTCGACAAGTGATAATTTATGTCTTTTTTAACTTGTTTCATGTGCCATTACATGAATATGCATCTATATTGAATTCTGAGTTGAGCGTATAAAACCAATACATAACCCACCTCAAACTTGATTATTTAATTTTGGTGACTTCAATCGTGTCTCCACTTTGTTCCAAAACTTCGTATTGGACAAAATTTGCCGATTAACTTGCCTCTCTCAATCATTAGTGTTAATTTGTCACCGTTGTGTGTATGGATAGAGATGATCGAAGAGATTTGAGTAGTTGGCGTGAGATTGAATATTACATTTTTGTTATTGTATATAAAAAAACTCGTAGACAACCATGTAGAGAAAAATTAAGAGACAATCTTGGGAGCAACTTTCATGTGAACAAAATCTCATACCAAAAGGGTTGAGTCCAAAAAAAGTTATGCTTTCGTGATGAGTTTAATTAAATTTGAATTCCCGTTAAAATAAGTGTTTGTATTTAATGTTAGATTGTGTTTTAAATAAAGTTGTATGTAAAAGAGAGTATGACTAAAACAGAAAATTCCCAGGCATAGTTAATAACATAAGATATCTTAAAAAAATAATAAAGCTTATCCTGAAGTGGTTTGGATTTTAGCTAAATCTATTTAGTGACTTTGGTTCCAACCAAGTAGTCTGCCATTGCAAGAATTGGTCCATATGTAAGAACTTGGACTAACAATCTGAATGTATATATTCAAGTGTCGATGTCAAGAATTATGGGCCATATAGGGTCAAGTCTACTTTTGTAGGGCTGCACTATTTTACTCACACATGCTGATCAGTGTTTAATATTTCAGAAAGCATTAATGTTCAAATATTTCTAAAAGTGTAGCACTATAATTCATAACTAATCTCCACTGTACTTCATATTTAGTAAAAAACAATCTATTATCAATTATGTTGTGAGTATTGTAAAAACACTGACAAGACCTTATATATTGATAATATTAATTTGGATGCAGAGTGAAGTCCAATTTTTGGGGAAGCTCTCTCATCCAAACCTAGTTAAACTAATTGGCTACTGCTGGGAGGATAATCAATTCCTTCTGGTGTACGAATACATGCAAAAGGGAAGCCTTGAAAGCCACCTGTTCAGAAGTAAGAAATAACATTTTGTGACATAGAAACATTAAAATACAAGGATATTCGTCTGTGAAAATTACCAATGATGTTGTTGTTGCAATGTTGCACTTGCAGGAGGTCCAGAACCACTTTCATGGGATATAAGACTGAAGATAGCCATAGGAGCTGCCAGAGGCCTAGCTTTCTTGCACACATCAGAGAAATCTGTCATATATAGAGACTTCAAATCCTCAAACATTTTGCTAGATGGGGTATGTATCTATGTATACACATGTATATGTATATCTATGTATGTGCACTCTCCTAATTCCCTCTCTTCTCATTCAATCAATAATCACACCCTTTTCCCTCTTTTTGTCACATCAAATTACTATTAACATTGATTACTTTTTCTTTTTCCTCGTCTACACCAAAGTGTGGTGAGGGGTGAGAAAATTTATTATCCATCATCATTGACTTAACCTGGTCGCGTTGTTGTGTTGCGACTGTTCATTCATTAGGATTTCAATGCGAAGCTATCAGATTTTGGGCTGGCAAAGCTTGGCCCCGTCAATGGTAAATCCCACGTAACCACGCGGGTCATGGGCACCTATGGTTACGCTGCACCTGAATACATGGCCACAGGTACCCTCTTCAAATAAAAATTACATCTCAAAAAATGATGATTTGTTGATGAGAGAAAAGTGTAATATAAAAAAATTGCAGGGCACCTGTATGTTAAAAGCGACGTGTACGGATTCGGCGTTGTTCTGCTAGAAATGCTAACGGGCAGAGCAGCTCTGGACACAACCCTACCCACAGATATGCAGAATTTGGTGCAGTTCAGTTTGTCATCTCTGAATGACAAAAAGAGACTGCAAAAGATAATGGACCCAAACATGGACGACCAATATTCACCAAGGGCTGCGTTTCACATAGCCCAAGTTATCCTCAAATGTTTAGAATCTGACCACAGAAAACGACCCTCCATGGTGGAGGTTTTGGCAAACTTAGAAAAAGCACAAACTATAAAGTACAAACCCAAAGGGAACAGAGCCTCTGCAATTCGTCAAACATCAGACCTGCATCACCCGAATTACCCACGTTCTTCACCGCCACCGTTTCACTACAACAACAACGATTAGGTTACACCCCAAATCACCCACTCATTCTCCTTCACACCACCACACACTCTTTCTACCCCTATCTTTTCTAAGCACTTGTATTCATAATTTACCTCTTGTATCTCTACAATTTTACATTTCATTACATCATTCTAAAAACCATTCCTTTTAATCCATTTTAGTTCTTGCGAATTTAGACTGTGTGCGCTAAAACAAATTAAAAGTGTAAAGATTAAAAACAGTATTCTTTTAAAATATAGAATCTAAAGAGTAATTAATCATCATATATTATTATAAATTCAGATATTTCTTATTGATGATACACACCTCTTAGCTTCCGCTTTCGGTCATAAATGTTTTCACTGATAGAGTTTCACTCTCATAATTACTTTGATAATCAAATCCAGAGCTTATTTTTAACAAACTCGTGTTGTATACCCACAAAACACGGATTATTTACTGATTCAGAACAATTTAACACCGAAATTATCAAAAGTTTTAAGAAAATTACAATTTTAAGTAAATCATGTTAATATTTCAATATGAATTGAATAGTAAAAAGTCATACCAATATAAAATAGACTTCAACCTAATTATGATAGAGTTGTGTATGATAAAGTTGGGTAATATCAGTTTGACTTTTTCGTATTTGAAATCGTGCAACTCTACAGGGTATAACTTGACAAAAACCGAAGCGTAAAGACAAGAAGTGATTAAATTCGGTATAAAATTACTGACTCTAAAGTATAATAATACGAAGAAAATAAAATTGTTTGATTTAATAACATGGAAACTTCCGGTGGGTCATTAACTTTTAAGTTATTTCAATTAAGTTATTTCAATTGAATCTTACTTTTTAAAAATTTATTTTAATTTGATCTTTTTTATTAGGATATTATTGACGACGTTAACCGTATATAACGTGTTAGCACCTGATTTTTTTATTTTTTTTTTAATTTCTTTCTAATTTTTTAAAAAGAATTGCTTGAAAAAACAGTTAACACGTGGAATAGATAATATGGTCAATGATGTGCTAACAGAAAATGACTAAATTGGAATAAATTTTCAAAAATAAATTAAAAAAAAAAACTATGATTAAATCACATTTTAGTTTTTGTTTGCACTACTTATCCAGTCTGATGAAATTTTAAACAAAATTGATCACATACTAATGGCACGTGTTTGTTAAATTAAGCTGTTTTTATCATATTGCTCAAAAATAATTACCCAAATTTGGTTTAACATTTTCATGAATTGCTGGAACTTTTTTAAGAAAATCGAGACTTACTCTTAGTCGTGTTTCATGAAATGAAAGTACAAAATCCTTAACTAAAAAGTAGTGCAACTTATTCAACGTCAATTAAAAAATGACGAAAACTGTTTAAATTTGTTTAAAATACACCAATATAATACATAAAACGATTGTGGTTATTTTAATTTAATAAATAATAAATTCACCCTTCTTAATCTATGTTTAAAATCAAATCATATAAGTTATTTGATTGTTTTTATAGGTATAGTATTTTTATAATAATAAACATTTTTATTTTCAATAGAAAATCAAATTTTTTAACTTTTCTTACCTATAGCTCTTCATTCAATGAAACTACATTTATTTTTATTTATTTCTCAACTTTTCTTTTCTATCTTTTCCAACTTTTTTCCGTCTTTTAATACAAAACAATATTTTTTTTCTACACCTTCATTATTACTAACTGCACCATTATACTAAAAAAAGAAAAACACTAAAATACTCTCTTATTGCACCCCGCCATCCACCACCAGTACCCCTCTTCTTCATTGCACTTCCGTTCTACACCTTATTTTGAACGGAAAAAGAAGAGAGAAAAAGCTTATTCTAAAAAATAATTCATTTCAAAAACTATTTAGAAATTTTGTCCATGAAAGCTCATTCCAAATTGCATTACAAGTGTAGTAAAAAATTTGTCGGGAAATTTTGTTCCATAAATTTCAAAAACCTTGTTCGAGAAAACTTAAGAAACAGCTAATCCATAAGTCGCAATCACGAAGGATAAAATAATCACTTTAGAAATTGTAAGGGTATTATGGGGGTGCAGAAAGAAAAGGCTGGAAAACTGATAATATTATCTTAATATCAGGCCCAAAGAAAACTACCAGAAGGCTCAAACAAAGGTTCAAAATATAGCATTCCATGTATCAGTATTAAAAAATTTCATATTATATAAAATTTTTCTTGTAAACTTTTAAAATAGTTTGTAAGAAAATATATTTTTCTATTATTTTTTCTAAGAATTTTAATTGACAGGTAATTCTTTCATAGATAATTATTTCCTATAAAATTTATTATAAAAAGTGTTTTATATAAAATATTTTACAAAATAATTGGATAACAATTTCCAGCAAATTTTTTTCCATAACAAAATTGATAAATATTTCCTAAAATTAATAAAATAAAATTGACAGAAAATATAAAATTTTTTAGGAATTTATGTTTTAAAGTGTACACAAATTATAAGTTTGTTGTCCGGTTCGAATCCGTTTAACCTGTAGATTAAGTGAGTCAAGTTGAGTTATAGGAATTTATGTTTTAAAGTGCACACAAATTATAAGTTTGTTGTCCGGTTCGAATCCGTTTAACCCGTAGATTAAGTGAGTCGAGTTGAGTTAACCGAGTAATATCTTTTCACCTGTTCTTCCTTTCGTGATTTTGCGAAAGTGTAGTTTCCACCGTCATCATCTGTTACATCATTCACCAAACTAATAACACTTTGCTCCATTTTTGTTGGAAAATATGTTATTCCAATGAAAACTGGTTCGTTGAAAATGTCACTTTCTTGGTTCGCTTGGGTTGTTTTCCATGTCAGTGTTCCATTATACATAAGAAGGTTCTTCTCTGTGTGTGAACTTCAAATTTCTCAACATAATAATGTTCATTGTCAGCTTTCACAGAATCGTATTCACATTGCTTCATCCTCCTTTCTTTCGATAGTTGGTTGGTGAACTTTCCGTGTTCATATTACTGCAAACTTTCCAATTCAACCAAAACAAAAACTTCCAAAGACGTTATTTGAATTCCATCGATTGATTGTGTTTTTATTTTTTTAGGAAAAAAATAATTTTTTCTATGAATGAATGATCATATTGATATATATTCCTATCATAGTCTCACGTCGTTTGAAAATTGATGTTGAAGGAGGTTTAAATATATTTTTTCCTTTATCATTTTATTGACATATTTATAATAAAGAAGCTGAATATTTTTTTTATTTTATAAACAACTTTAATGTATCCTATTTTACTAAAATTTATTTCGTGATCAAGTTTGTTATTGTTAATTATCTGATTAATCATTAATGTTGATTAATTAAAGATAATATTACTTAAGAGAGAATTCTAGATGATATTGACATTTGTGATTAGGACTATCTCAATTTCATACGGATGATATAGCCTAAATGAAAATAATATTGTTTCTAAAAATCATTAAAGTTTAACTGATTAAGAGAGTATATTTTATATAGAATTTATTTTTTATTTATATATTTAAAAGTAATTTCTTTTAATTTGTTTATATACTTTTTTAATTCCGGTTAACATCCTTATATCCTTATATAGATGAATTATGAATTGTTTACACCACCTATAAAACTTATTCAAATTATGTCTTCAATCATTTGCGGGAAATGAAAATTCAATCGACTCGATCATATAAACGTGTTATTGTCTTAATGATTAAGTTTACAAAATTTCCACATGATTTAAATTTGACAAATATTGTATTTAAGAATTAATATATAAATATTATAAAATATCACATAGTACATTAACATTTAATATTGTGATAAATTTTAAATAATTCTAAAATTGTATGAAATTCGACATTTGAATTAATCAAATCTATATGCAAAATAAATTAAACCCGACATGTGAAGATAAAGGTATCATCCATATTTATAGATTTCATAAAATAAACACACACACTCATTTCCATTATTGTCTACTAGCGAACAGAAAGGCACTATAGTACCTGTTTATCTGCATTTTTTTAATTTTTATAAAATTAATAATATTTATTTTTAAAATATGTATAATACATTTTAAAATAATTATTAAATAAAATAACTGTTTAAAAAATTATTAAAATAATGGTCAAAATAATTTTTAAAAAGAAAATAGTTAAAAAAAATAATTATAAAATAATTAATTTTAAAAATAATAATTAAGAGTAAAATTGGAAAATGAAAAGTAGACACAAAAAGAGAAATTCCTTTTATATATTGTTATAGATGATGTACAATGAGAAAAATAGTTTAAGTTTAAAAATGAAATGTTTCTCAAAAAATAAAATATTCTTACAAAGTTAAAAAAATAATTATTTATATTTCACTGCAATCCCTTCATCTTTTCCAAAACAATTTTTATTTCATTATTTTGATAAACTATTAAATAGTCTATTATAAAAAATTGTTTTAAACTTATTTTCAGCTTCGGCATTTAAAAAAAAAGTCAAGCAAATATAAAAAAAAAAAATTAGTGATTTTGAAGAGAAAAAGAACCAAACAAACAATATTCAATTTGTATAACAGTATTTGTGTTATTGATATTTTATAATATTTATCGATAAAACATATGATTTATAAAAACAATAATAATTTTGTGATTATAATAATTTATAATTTTTTATGTTAAAAATATTTAATATATATGATTTTAATTTTAATTCACACAATAAAAATTTTATATTTATTATGTTTTCAATAATTTTATTTTACATCTTTTAATATATGAATATTATGTATCATATACAATTATTTTTAAAATAAATATATAAGCATATATATATATAGGATACGTGTCATATTTAGTATATATATATATATATATATATATATATATATATATATATATATATATATATATATATATATATATATATTAGAACAACTCAAACATGAGTAAGAAAAACAACTTTAAAAATAATCTATATTTAATTTACCTACTAGCAGTTAGAATTTGGTAAAAGAAATTATAAACTACTTCAAAAGCTTACTTAAAAATTTTTTTAAAAATTATTTATGTGGAAAAACTTTTAAAAAATCATTTAAAAAAATAATGAAATGATTAGAAATATTATTTACGTGTCATCGTAAAACCATTTCTTTTAAACCTGATTCTTACACCCAATCTAATTTTTCATTTATGCATCTTTTACAAATCTCCTTGTCAACTTACTTTTTTGTCATTCAATTTTTCCTTCCAAACGTGAAGAGACTAGGGAAGCAAAAGGATAGTTAAATTAAATAACGAATATTTTTTGAGAAAAAAAAAAAACAGAAATAACTTACTTTATTTTAAAACATGACCTATTTAGATAGTTTGTTTAATGAATTAAATATGTTTGGAGTACTGAATTTAGATTCAAAATTGAAATTCGTCTTCATAACAAATTTTTATACTTTTACTCTAAAAAATAAATATGTATAGTTTTATTATTCTAATTATATTAATTTTTTTAAGTATCAAATCAAGTTTTAACATAACATATAAAATATTGGTATAAAATATTATTTAACACCTAACAAGTCAAAGATAGTTAAATCTGGATTAAAAAAACCGTATTGATTTATTATTAAAATTTATAAAAAAGACATATTTCAACTACTATAATAATATTTAATCCTCAAAATATATGCATATGATTAAACAATTGGATGAAGTAAGTAATGTTAAGATGTTGAAAAAGATATGTGAGTGAGAGCATATTGAAATGAAGTGTGTGATGTTGCTACTAAAGCAAGGTACAAATCTAACTGGCATTTCGACCTCTTTTTGAGGAGTTTCAGCGCAGAATCTGCTTTTGTGAAGCAGCGTGTGGCGATTTGCATGATCAAGGCGTGTAGTTTTTGTTTGAGTTGAGAGAATAAGAACCAATTATGACGGCTAATGGGTCCTCCAAACCCAAATCACCCCATTATCACTGCCCGCGCAATGCCAAATCATACACTTATTGCCTTTGGGCCCACCTTCACACTCACCATCATTATTCCCACTCACTTACCCCCCCCCAACTGTTAACTACACCACCAATCAATCATTCAACTCTCTCCTCCTTCTTTTACCACACCTTTCAATATTTTACAATCTCATCATCATCTTCTTCTTTCTTCTATCTTCTTCTATCCACCCATTCCCTTTCACCAACCCAATTCCCTTTCATTTCCCACATTTAATACAGGATAACTGTAATAAATACATTTTACATCAAATAGCAAACTAATATACTCTATTATATTCCGATCGATACATGTGCAAACAAAAAACAAAGTTGATAAGAGGTAAGTAAAGTTATAAGAGTTATCTTATTTTTTAATTTATAACTAATATCAGACTTAGACTTATTTTTGAATTCTGAACAAAGTTTAGGTTTAATTTAATCCTATAAAATTAGTTTATAAGATGAAGTTTGCGTCCATTACTTATACACACCAAATTAACAATATCTTTAGTGTGATAGGATAGGCTCTAACTTGACTCTGATACTATCATAGAAGTGGACTTTAAGCCTAATTCAATCCCACAAAATTGATTTGTAAGATGAGATTTGCACCTCACCTATATACTGTGAAATTGTCTTATTTTTAATGGATATGAAACTTTCAATAAAAAAATATAATGTTCTTAAGGGTCGAAATTAATGATTAAATAGTCGAAGGTCCACGAGAATACGAGAAGCGTCGGATCTAAGGCAGTTTGAAATTATAAGGTTTTGGATGCATGGGGTTGAGACAGAAGAAAATGAAGGTGTGATTGCAAAAGCGGAAAGAAAGGAAGAAGTGTGAGCACGCTGATTAGGTAGCTCAAGTAAAATATTCTCATCATGTGCTTCTCCTTTCACAAAATCTTTTTTTTTTTGGAGGGAAATTTAAGTAACGGTTAGTTCATCTTTACACATTACTTCATTGCCTCTCTTCAATAAGGAAAATAAAAGTTCATTCATCATCATCATCATCCATGCCTTTCTCACCTATAATATAATATACAACCGATTGACCCTATCAATGCTAAAAAAAAAAAACATACATCAATACAAAAGTAAAAGTCAATCACAAATGATGATGTTCATAGCCTCAACCATACGAATCAATGATGATGCTACACTATGATTTCATTAAACTTCCCTTTCTCTAAACTCTAATTCTTCTTTTGGCTGCTTACACTATCTATAATTCTTTTGATCTATTTATAACCGTTGAGGTAATATATCAAAATTTCGTTACATGTTTTTGGTTCATAAAAAATCGTGTATCTAATCTATAATTGAATAATTAATCTATTTGTTTAATGTTGATTAACAGTAATACATGCGTGTGCATATATTATATAAAATATTCCTAATTTTCAGTGAATTTTGAAATTAGTTCATTTGAAAACTTTAAACCAATTTAGTCTTTCATCTTTCGAAATATTTTAATTTTTTTAATTAAATTTTGTTAAGTTTATTTGATGTTTCGTACGCATTTCAAGATTGTATTTGAATTGTTTATATTGTTTGACACATTTTTGTTTTAATGTTAAGATAAATACTATTATGAAATGTGTTTGAAATATTAAATAAACTTAACAAATGCACTATAATTAGAGTGTAAATGTATATCCGTATATAATTTAATTATTTATGTCATTTACGATTGATCCAACACACTATCATATTTAATTATGCAAATTAATAATTGATGTGTTAAAGTCTACGTTTCTTGCGTGGAGTACTGGGCTAATCAGTTTCAAAATAATTTTTGTTAATGCTGTATGCAACTTAATCATACACACAATTTGTATGATTTCAGAATCAACCCTCTCAGAGTAAAATTGTTATTGTTAAATAGAAAGAAGAATACGTCTGTAAAAGAAAGAAAAAACAATACGTACACGCAGAAAAACTTACTTGTTTCTGATCACTTTTACGTTTTAAATTTAGTTAGTATAACCTCACCAGTAAGTTTTGAGTTCGTTAAATGAAAAGAAGCACATAAGTTGAAAAAGGTTAATTAACTTTTCTTGGATGATTGATCATTGGCTAAATTGATTAATATGAATCTATAACCTACATAAACCTATACAATGGTTAGCTAGGTAAATTTTAACATAATTACTAAAATACAATGGTAAACCTATATATTTTTATTTTATCATTTATGTATAATTTTAGCCCGTTATGTTACCTATTGTTTTCAAATTTGAACTTTTAAATTTACCTATTAGACAAATGTTAATATGTTTTAAAGTAATTATATCTTATTGAGGTTATTTAAAGATTTCATAACGTGAATTCTTATTTTAAAAAAATTACTATATTTAACCGGAGTGACAATATGGGTTTGGTTCGGTGGACCGGCTTATAGACCTGCTAAAAAAATACAGGATGGACCAAGACATTGAATTTGCGAGTCCGCAAAAATTCACAGCTCGTGCAGCCAGCGGATCATCCACTGACCCGCAAAAAAAAATTGCACTTATGTATATAAGTTGTCTTCCTTATGGACTAGTGTATGGACATTCCAAATTATTATATAACTGGAAAAAACAAGTATCATGTATTTTTAAATGTGCTAAAATTTGAATAATACATCGTGTATGTCAAAATAGAAATATAAATATGATGAAAATGTTAATTTATTAATTTATCATCTATCCTCCCAAAGTCTTTGCTTAATCTTGTGAACTTGTTAAAGTTTCCCAATTTGTTGAATATTGAAAACTTTGTCATCATAATAATTTAAAAAAATAAAAAATAAATAAGAAGACAGGTCCGCGGAACCCGCACTTATGTGGAACAAACTAGAATTTTCAGGTCGCATTGAAAATGCGGGACGGACCAAATGCAGATCGGACTTAAACGAACTGAACTAACTCGCATTGTCATCCCTAGTATTTAATGATGGACTGTATCTTAATGATATTATTTAAAAAATAAAAAATAAACTTATAGAATCAGAAAACATTCACCGGTATATGCAGATAAAATAAGTACAATTATTCTATTTAAAATATTTAATTTTGATTTTCTCAATTTTCATATAGTTTTTGTTAATATACCACTTTAAAATAAAATAAAAGAGTTCTCTCTCACTTCTAAAAAAACACATGTTGTGTGCAATTTACTAATGCACTGTAAAAGGGAAATTTTAAAACCTTTGTCTTATGCGATTAATACAGGGAAAATTGTTTTTGTGCTATTTGGTAACGTTTTAGTGTTGGGCACCAGTTCAAGACGAGTCTTTTTCATTCACCTACCACACTTCACAAGTTCCAACAATCAACAACATTGATTATACAACACACCAATCCTTTCTATTTAATTCTACTAATGCTAATTAATTATACCATATCAATTAATTAGAGTACTTTTAATTGGATGTTACATTTCAACCCTATGCTTCATTATGAGAGTCCTCCAAACTTATATTAAAGCATATCAATTTATTTTTCCTCCAATCGATGACATTGATATATACAACGTTGTACACTTCTTTCTAACACAAATTTTAAATACACTATATTCAGAATCAAATAAATAATAATAATAATAATAATAATTAATTTCATTCTAATAAAATTAAGTGAGTAAATTTGTGGGATATTGTAACATTAGTCTCTTTACTAAAAGGAATCCTTAAGTATAAATCGACATTCACCAAACCATGTATGGCTAAAGTAATGAATAGAATTGACATATATTGACATATTGAAATTATAGTAAAAATTTAGTTGACATCTCAATAATTCAACTAATTTTTTAATTTTATAAATTAATGCAATAAAGCTATCACTTTAAATATTAATATAATTATCAGCTATTTAAATGTTATGTTATATTATTTATAATTTTATTTATGTTTTATTTATATATATATATATATATATATATATATATATATATATATATATTGCATTTTGTGATGTGTATTTTTCTTTCATTTTCTCATAAATGTTGCTAACATTATATTTATCGACACACAATCTTACACATAAATAGGTTGTTATGCATTTCCTCGTATTAAATGCTTTTAGTTCAAATTTAATAGCTATAAATGCACACATGATAATATCGATTTTTCATGTTTAAAAAAAGTGAAAGAATTTATAAACTTACTTTATATACTTTTAACTAATTTAACTGATACAATATTATTTTTTTTAATTTAATCTATAACAGCAACTTTAAAATTTAAATATTATTTTGAATTGATCTTAAAAGTAAACAAAAAAAAATTGAGTAAACATATCAAATCAGAAATAGTCTCTGTCTTACTTGGATTTTGTAGACGTCTTTAAATATATATATATATATATATATATATATATATATATATATATATATATATATATATATATATATATTAACATCACATCCAATAATCAACCCTTAAAGATAATGGGATTCTGAGTATTTGTCTTTATGTCCATGTAATTCAAAATAACACTTTTGTTTTCACACTTAAATTTCTCACAAACTAAAATTCTATCAGATTTGATATTAAAACTGTACAAATAATTATTAATATTTAACTATTTTGTAATAAATCTCAAATAAATATATTAATGTACGTTCAATATATATAACACAAATCAAATAAAAACAAAATTATTGAAATAAATACAAAATATTAATTAATTACCCCTAAAAACAATAAAATAATTATCATTTCATCTATAATTTAATTAAGACGATGTAATATCATGAATTATGAATTAAAGTATTTTCAATAAGGAAAAATACTAATCAATATCCTAAAAAGACCGATTTAGATATAACTAATAAACATAAAGTTTATAAAAATTAAATAAATTATGATCAATAAATATTAATATATTTTAATTTGTTTAGAGGATAAAAATATATAAAAATATTATATAAATGTAATTAATAATTTTTTTATTTGTATAAAATATGTTATATAATATTTAAGCAATAAAATAATTTTAACAAAATAATTTTAACGTAACATATTTAAATAAAATTACATTAAAAATATGAATATTATAACAATATTTTAGTTTAAAAAATATAATATAATAAGATTCAAATTAAATTTAGAACTCTATACAGTAATTGAAAATGACGCAAAAATAATTAAATAATTTTATTTTATAAATTAATTTTATATTTAATAATATAAAAATTTCTCATTACAGGTCATCATTATTTCACATTTTTTATTTTTTTTTAATTTATTTTACTTTTAGAGGTTATTTTGATTATCTCACTAGTAAAAGTATATTTGGAAAAATATTTCTATAACATTTATTTTTATTAAATCTAAAATGTCATGATTTTACTACATACTTACAAATAAAATAAAAAGATAAACTGAGGATGAATAAAAAAGTTAACTATAAAATTTCACTTATCAATATTAATAGCAGAGAAACATTACATCCAATGACGTTAAGTTTTACTATATTTAATTATTTTAAATATATAATTATTGAAGTTAGAATTGAATTAATATCACAATTAAACATATTTTTTTATAAAATTCAATATTTATTAATTATTTTAAACTAGTGACCCTAAAACATTGGTTTACATGACCCTTTAATAGTTTTAATATGTGCAAAATTATTACTTAATTTTTACTTTTTATAATTAAGTTTTAGAGTCAAATATGTAGTTTGTTTTCTATAATTTAGTTCCTATAGTTTTAAATTATTTAAGATATTTACTTATATAGACTAAAATAATTTAACATCTATTATTTTGAACAATTCAAAATATTTGTTTTTAGGGACTAAATCATAACTTTTAAAGTTTTTCTTTATAGACTAAAATAATTTAGTTCATACACCTTCAAACATTTTATTTATTTATTTATTTTAAATTGAAAAGGTCTAATTCCTTTATGGAAAATCTCCTCATAATCATTTATGTATTCAATTTATCAATAAAATTAAAACTCAACACAAATGCACACCAAAGAAGACTAACCATATGCTGTACGAACAAAATATTACATCAATTGATCATAGCCTAAAGCAACCAACATAAAAACATTTTCCTCGATTATAATAATATTTCAATTTTGGACAACAAACATAGAAAAAAGGTGACAATTTTTTTTTTCACATGTGACAAAAATCCAATATTAGAATTTCAAATTCCAAAGTTTTAATGAAATTATTCGTGCCACATTATTTTTAAACAATGCATATTCAAATTTTGGCAAGTTTGGCTCTAATGGGAAGTTTTTATAAGCTACTCTAATTTTTATTTTTTTATCATGAAAATTACAAGATTTTAGAAATTCTCGTTGTCTATTTGAATGAAACAAATGTCCTGGTGAAACATTTGATCAAAACCATAACCTAGCATCGGTTGTATTCAAGATGACGAAGAATTTTTTTTCCATATTTTATAGATCAAGAAATTTCGTTTTCTGAACAAAATATTTCTTTTAAACAAATGGAGAATTTTTAATAATTTTTTATAACCTTTGATGCTACATATTTATTATTATTTGTTTATTTTAAGATGTTTAATCTAAACTTGTATAAACAGTTACATTACATATTCTAAAAAAAAGGAAAAAAATTCATTTTAAAGTTGAAATTATTCATTGAAAAGGACACATGTCTTCATATATTTGAATGTCACCCCTCATAAGTCCTTGATTTAATTATTAATAGCTTTTTTCATTATTTTTAAATTACAATATTTATATCAAATATTTATATCAAGAAGGTAACTCATACCGTTGGATCGATAATAAGTCAAATAATAAGTCAAGCAAACAAAATTACATATGCTATGTTTTTTTATAAGTCAAACAAACATAACATTACATCGATAAAAAGACACCGATTAATGACACATATGGGGATTATTTCCTGATTTGCATTTCCATTTTCTAATATAATAGCAATAACCAACAAAAAATTTAGTGAGACAGTAAAATGTTGCAAAAATGTTTAACATAGTCATACTTGTAAATTAATAATCAACGTTTAATCTTATGCAAAAATCATGTTAACTTTTTCAAGCACTACTTATTTTAATTACTAAGATCCTTTTACATATCGCGGTTTATATACTTGATCGTTATAGGGAAAAGTGACAGGGTTTCTTCCACATATAAGTTATTTTCGTGTAAAAATATTAAATAACTTTTATTTCTGATTTTAATCTTTGTAAAAAAACTGTTACATACAACTGTTATTTATTAGTGCTAATAAATACTAACACTCTTACATTTATTAAAAAATGCTAGCGGTTTCTTATATATAAATTTATTAAGGTATTGAGAGTATGAACGGGAAAACTCACCATATATTTTATATATTTATTATAATAAATAAAAGTAAATTGACTCTATTTGATATTAATAACAAAATATTTACTTATTTTTAAAATATTATTATAAAAGATAGTAACTAAAAATTAATATATATATATATATATATTTATAATAAAAATTTATTAAAAAAATAATAAAAGTACTAATAAAGTATGGTTATTAATAAATTATCATTAACACGGTTCAAACTAGTTTAATCCATACGTTATGTAAGTTAAATTTAATTCAATTCACATTTTAAAAAAAATAAAAAAAAAAATTGAATTTTATTTTACCAATTCAAACCTGAGCTCTATATAGTTGTTTTATTATTATATATTATATTTAATATATAGCAATAATATATATTACAATAAATAGTATGTACACACATTTATATTTAGAAGGTGTAAACATATTTTCATTATTATTTAATTACAATATTTACAATATATAATACATTTGTATATTTAAAATGAATATCATATAAAAATAATTATGATGGATTAATTACCAATATGTATTAAATTCAATACTCAACAATGACATTAAATAACTTATCTAAAATGGACAGAATGAGTATCAAATATTTTATGCATTATACATGCATTACAACCACAAATGATAAAACAAATTTAAAAATAAACAAAAAACATCATAAATTCCTAATAGATACATGCATGTATGAAATTTAGATACAATACTTAAGTAATATTTTAAATAACAGAAATATATGATAAATTCAATCTTTTTAACAGACCCATTTAAATCTATGAAAACATAGATAGACGCATTTAAAATTGACGTGATGATATACTTACACTTTATTTTTTATTCTATTATACTTACTTAACACTAATAAAATTTTATTTTTATTTTAAATCATGAAATAAATTAAGAAAACTACTTAAAAAATAAAATAATTAAATTTTGATTAAACGTTGAATAGGTTAGAAAAGTCGAGATATATAAATGTACAATTTCCCTTTGAATTGTTTTAGTAACAGTAATCAAAAGGACAATGTTAAATGACGAGGTTGATGGGGGTTGAGAAAAAAATCCGTAATTCAAACATTAACACCCTAGATATATATAAGCAGAGTAGGCTGCATCACGCGCGAGAAACACCGAGTCTTGGTCACACACATGAGTTGCCACTCTGTAATCTTATAAATGCGGTTTTTGACTCTCAGTGTGCCACAACCGCAAACGGTTTCAGGTTTCAAGCTCACTCACTCTTTCATCTCTGTCAACCGAGAAGTGCTGTTGCCAGCGGCTACTGGTTGTTATGGACCTTCGCCGAGGATTCTTCACCTTATTAGTTCTGTTACAGGCAATTTTTTCCCCACTCTCTCACACCTTTTGCATTTTTCCTTCCTTCATTCGTTACCGACCTTCTTCAATTGCAATTATGTGCCGAGTTGGTCATCATTTCCCAGATTCGGAGGATGCAATTCATGTTTTGTCTATGCGTCTGTGTTTCTTGAATTTCTTTTTATACTCTGTCTCGTTGATGAGAAAATTTAAATAAAGATGAAAGAATTCTTTACCAAGAATTTGCTTCAAGATTTTGAAAATGTTCTTGAGTAAGAAGCGAACGCTGTGAGTAAGAAGAGAACGGTTCTTTGTTGATTGTTGATTACGGCATGGTCTTTTTTATCACGCGGCTCAGACTGTGTTCGCTGCTTTACTGGCTTGAAGTTGATTTGGAAGTAAGAGAACTGGTTACCTGGTTTGGTCGGATAGCTAACTTTTGTGGATCGTGTTTTGCAGTTCGTTTCAATTTCATCTTCGGTTGAAGCCGACAACTTGTCCACAAGACTTCTTTTGACCTCCAATGCCAACACAGCGGGGTAGTGTTTCTTGACTGTGTCTTGACTGTGTCGCTTCAATTTTAAAATCCTGTTTGTTTGTCTATCTACAGTACATAGATCCTCTTTTTCGTAATTTTCTGTAATTCTACAATACATTAGATGAACGTAGTTACAAGACAGGAATTGACTGCCCGTGTTTTTCTATCTGAAAGCGGCGAAAACTTCATTTCCATTTGTTCTTATACAGGGAAAAGCATTCCCAGGATTACTGTGCAATGTATGACATTTGTGGAACACGCAGTGACGGTAAAGTAGTGAATTGTCCATTTGGTTCCCCGGCTGTTAAGGTATTTCTGAGTAATGTTCATCCATCTGTCCTATATTTTTTTCTCCAAAAGATTTATTTTCTTGATTTTTTTTTTTGCATTTAGATTTTTAGTCTGTGATATGATATTTGATATTGCACTTTTTGATTTCTTTTATTACATAAAGGTAAAGTTGCATCACATCATCTGGTTTGAACTTTTAAAGATTTAATTTTGTCATGATCTGGTCAACCCTTTATCTCTGTCTCTTTTCCCAGCCAGATGATTTGTTCTCATCGAAGATCCAAAGTTTGTGTCCAACTATTACGGGGAACGTTTGTTGTACAGAAGCTCAGTTTGACACATTAAAGACACAGGTCCAACAGGTCAATCTTCTATCTTTTATCTTTCCGCCTCTCTGTTTTCAAAGATTTTTATGGAATTATGGAAACTAATGTTTGGACTAGTCATAGTCTGCCTTATACCATGTCTTTATCTTTCTAGTTAATATTGCCACAAAATTTTGAAATGCTGTGCAACACGCCTTTAACACATTGTACATTATGGCAGGCCATTCCTTTTCTTGTAGGTTGTCCAGCATGCTTAAGAAACTTTTTGAATCTGTTTTGTGAGCTTACGTGTTCTCCGAACCAGAGTTTATTCATCAATGTGACCTCAGTTGACAATGTAAGATTGTACACATTCCAAGTGTTGTACTTTTGTATGTTCAGTTTTGTTATTTATCAATCTTTTTACCAAAAGAAATTTATAAAAAAAAAAGCCTATTTCATGTTGTTGTTCTTGTATATTACTATTGTCATTATCTTGGATGCAAATCATAGCTTGCTACCGTGTTTCCTTTACCATGCCAATGTTACTAATAGACTCCAACTATTATAACTTACAGGTTGATGGTAATTTGACAGTGGGTGGGATTGATTATTTAATAGCTGATGCTTATGGTGAAGGGTTATATGAATCATGCAAAGAGGTAAAGTTTGGCACTATGAATTCTCGAGCTCTACAGTTCATTGGTGCTGGTGCTCAGAATTTTAAAGGTATTGTACTTTTAAGTCTAACTAAGTATTGTTTCTCTTTACTCATGTCATGTCTATGATTTCAGACCACATTGTTGAATTGTAGAAACGTAGAAATATATTACTCCCCTCTTCCCATTTCTTTTCATGTTTAAGGTTGTTGCACTTGGATTAAGATATACTTAGTACATGTAAATTTCAACTAAAAACCCTTATTTCATAACATGTGTCTTAAGTAAAAATGAATTAATACTCTAAAATTTCTACTACCTGCCACCATTTTGTTTACTATAGTATTTCCCACCAAATTGTCCAATTCATGTTTCTCACTATTTTTTTTTCCATAGTGGTGTAAATAATTATGGTGTTCTCTATGCATTCCACTTGCTTATAAACATAAACAAATAAATTTAAAATAATTCAGAGCGTTTTTATGTAAGGGTAAAGTTGAGAAAAATAAATTAATTTAACTTTGAAATTCTAAAGCATGGCAACAAATGGGAAGGAGGGGATAGTTCTTCTGAACTTTGGATGATCAAGCCTGTCACTGAAATTGACTTGTATAATGCTTTTTGTATACATGTGCAGGACCTCTCCTAAAGTGACATGCATAGATGCATTAGGGTTATTGGTTTGTGATTTTTTGTCTTCTTTTGTATCTCTAGCATACATGCAATGGTGGAAACAAACTTTGCATCTTACTTGTAGTAGAGTGCATTTGCTTTTGTTATTTGTTATATTTTATTTTCTTCGAGGTTTTTGCAGGATTTTCCTCTTAAACATAATTTGATATTCTCTTATAGCCCTGTCTATGCAAAAACAAACTTGTATGACTATCATTACGGTAATTTGACTGATATGTGATACTAGCAGCATAGCAAACGTAAATCTTCCTTTTGACATGGAATTAGTTGTGTAAAGTTATTTTTTAGTTCATTGCTTGAAAGTTTGATGCTTATACTGAGAATACTTTTGCCAGATTGGTTTGCTTTTATTGGTAGAAAAGCAGCCCCTCATGGTCTTGGTTCACCATATGCAATTACATTCAGGTCAAATGCAATTGAGTCATCTGGCATGAAACCTATGAATGTTTCAACTTATTCGTGTGGAGATATTTCTCTTGGCTGTTCTTGTGGTGACTGCCCTTCATCTTCAGTATGCTCCGTTTCATCTTCAACTACCACCAGTAAGAAGGATTCATGCTCCGTGAAAGTTGGGACTTTAGTGGTAAGCTAGCATATTATAATGATTGTGGTATTTACAGATGTATTTGCTTGCTGTTCATAATGATGAATAAATTGGGGTTTGTGGAGGCTGCTGACTACCGTGGTTTTACCTTTGGCATTTGTAGGTGAAATGTGTTGACTTTATTTTGGCAGTCTTGTACATTATACTGATTTGTGTGTTCTTGGGTTGGGGACTGTATCATCGGATAAGAGAAAGGAAACCTACATACAGAACTAAATCAGTGTCTAATGTCATTAGTGACGGTGCACTGTATACTCGTAACAGGGAGAAGGATGAGAACCTCCCAATGCAGATTCATGTTAGTATGCTACTTTTTAATCTTAGCATGTTTGTCTTTCCTTTCTTTTTTCAACTTAAAAGGAAAAGTTTTGTTTCTTTTCCTTATGCATGTTTCTCCAATTCTGACTTTGTTTTAACTGATCTTGATTATAAGATGATGGAAGATGCCCGAGAAAACAGAAATGAAGTCCGGCTCTCTGCAGTGCAGGGATATATGTCAAATTTTTACAGGTTACTGCCTATGCTTCAACATATATCATCTGAAGTAGATTGTCATCTGACCTCACTTTTGCAAATAGGAAATATGGATCGTATGTAGCTAGACATCCGATTGTGATGTTGGCTTCATCTGTCGCTATTATTCTTCTCCTCTGTGTTGGTCTAATTCAGTTCAAGGTTGAGACACGACCTGAGAAGGTAAATATCACATAGTTGCTACTCTTTTTGTTTAAAATGCCGTCTCATTTTGTTATCTTTCTCTACAAGCTTTTTCTGTTAGATTTTGTTAAATGATACAAGTGCAATTAATTTCCATATTTAGTCAATGAATTTTTTTCTCCTCACTTCTGAAGTTTTTAAGCAACTAGCTGTCTGTGGTTAAAAAATGTACTGTTTTGTTATTTTCTGATTTTCAGTGCTCCTTTTGTATGTAGCAAACTCTTTTGCTGGTCTTTTTTTCTTTTTGGCTCCATTACTTGAGTTTCCACTATTGTATAATAGGGGAAAATTTTTGGTTGAAATTTTTTCTAATAAGAGTATCAAGAAATCTAATGACTGATTGTAATTTTTAATTCAAATGGAAATCGGGGGGAGGGTGTCATTGAAGATTTGTTTTGCTAGAGCATAAAGATGAAAAATGAACAATTAAAATTTGGAAGTTTAATGTAATAAGCAAATATATATATAGGCTGGGAAGAAGTGGCTTTAACATACTGCTATCATGTGTTATGGTTTACTGTCAAGGCTACTTGGTATCCGAATAATATTTTTTTACCTTACTATATATTTCTCTAAATTACTTGGATTTGGAAAAATAACTTCCTACACTTCTTAGCTCTGGGTAGGACCTGGAAGCAAAGCAGCGCAAGAGAAGCAGTTTTTTGACAGTCATCTTGCTCCATTTTACCGAATTGAACAGGTTCTTGTTTTGATCCCCCTTTACTTCATCAGTACAGCATGCAACAACTCCTCCCAGTGAATGTTTTGCTATTTATTTTATAGTCACTTCTTTTTTTCTCTTATGGAAAAAAGATGTATCTTTCTATTTTATTTGGCTTTAAGATTCCTTACATGCATTCTCAGAGGATGGCATGTACTAAAAGATAAGCTTGTTTACCAGTACAATATGCAACAACTCCACCCTGTGAAAGTTTTGCTAATTTTATTTTATTCAGTTACTTCTTTGCTTCACTCATGAAAAAAAAAGGATGTGTATTTCTTATTTATTTTGCTTTCAACTTACATGCATTTCCAGTGAATAACATGTACTGAAAGACAAATTTGTTGTAAGGAACGAAAAAAATCCTTTTTCTCTATTAAAGGTTTACCCTACATGCATTTTTTTATCAAAAAGGGCAGGAGGTGATGAAACTGTATAATAGTATAATTGTAATCCGCTCTTAAGAGGTTTATCATTTTTCCTTTTATAATGTTGATATCAATTTTGTCTTCCCAATAATAAGTCAACACCAGTCTGCATTTTGCAACACTAGGCAATTTGAGATAATATTCAGGCTAGACTTTTGCTAATTTATCTTAATGAAGACAGCCACTTTTCTTTTACAGCTCATACTGGCAACAATTCCAGATCACGTAAATAGTACATCACCAAGAATTGTGTCAGATGACAACATTAAATTTTTGTTTGAAATACAGAAAAAGGTATGTGTTACATCTTGTAGTACTACTGAAATATTTTGATTATTATGTTGCATTGAGGGCTTTGCTTTCAGGTTGATGCTATTCGTGCTAATTATTCTGGCTCGATGGTATCTCTGCAAGACATATGTATGAAGCCACTAGACAAAGATTGTGCTACTCAAAGTGTCCTGCAGGTATAGTTATTGATTTGCAGCCACAAAACTATAATGTTTCATCATATTTGTTGTAATGATTTGCATTTTAAAAATTATGAATAGCAATTTTTCCCCTCCTGATTAACAGTACTTCAAAATGGATCCCAAAAATTTAGACAATTACGGGGGAGTTGACCATCTCAATTACTGTTTCGAGGTACCAAATTTTAACTTTACATCTTCAAGTTGATTGTAGTTTTAGATATTCTACTGTTGTTTTACATATTCAGCAATTTAAATATTCTTTAATTTCTTGCATAGAGCAATTATAGAAGTAGAACCATGACAACTACTGGGAATACCTTCTCTGTGCATTCTGCTAAATTTTAATTTTAATATCACGCAAGTCAGTGGTTGGTAATCTCGTTGATGTGGATGTCATTTAAAATCCTTTTGAATGTTATTGATTTTTTTTCGCTGGAATTTGGGGGGAGTGGATGGTCATGATTGGATAACTTGTACTTCATTTTACACTACATATTGCATCAGATCTCTCTCTGAAAGTTTTAAAGACTAATAATCAGGGGAAAAAGACCTTTTTTTTGTCTGATATGAATAATAAGTGGTATATTTTCGTTCTTGCAATCTAGAACCTTTATCCTTTATACCATTGATTAGAATATTAATTGTTGAAATTATGATATCGCAGACTTCAAAATTATAAATCTCAATCCTAGATTTTCTAAACAATAATTATAAATGCTCTATTATCTAAAATGCACTTCCTTATTTTAAAGGAGTCAATGATATAATTTAAAAATGACCTTATTATTTTCTAATGTTGTGTTCGTTCAGCATTATTCCTCAGCAGACCTATGTATGAGTGCATTTAAAGCTCCTCTTGATCCAAGCACTGTATTAGGAGGATTCTCTGGAAATGATTATTCAGGGGTACTCTCTTTTTCCTTCTATGTCGTGAATGACTGGGATTCTGTTGAACATATGGTAACCATAATGTAATTTATTCAAGACAGGCATCTGCATTCGTTGTAACGTATCCAGTAAATAATGCCGTTGATAAAGAAGGTAATGGAACAAGAAAGGCAATTGCTTGGGAGAAGACCTTTATTCAGCTGGTGAAGGTTAGTGTCGTGTATATTTTAATATCACGTCTTGCTAGTCAACAGTCAACTGTATATTTTAAAGCTTTGATTGCCAATTTCTTCAGCAGAAATAACTGGTTTAGGTTGGTGCAATTTCATCCATTCCTAGGAAATACTTCATACGAGTATGATTCCTGATGAGTATTAGTGTTCACATTTATAGTTTAGTTTACACATCCCATAACTGGGTCCAAGGTCTTCCTTTGTGGAAAGTACAAAGGTGCATTAAATGTTTGTTTGTGCTTTGTGATGTTATATGGTCATGTATAATGGAGTCAGGACATTACTATTTCTACCACTAATCCTAGTTTTCCTGATTTCCTGCATCTATGGTGTTCTTTATGATAGGATGAACTGTTACCAATGGTACAATCAAGAAATTTGACTCTAGCTTTTTCATCTGAAAGCTCTGTTGAAGAAGAGTTGAAAAGAGAAAGTACTGCAGACGCTATTACTATATTGGTAATATTATACTTTCTATTGTTGACACATGCTTGTCCTTAGTACTTTAATTTTTCTCTTACGTGAGGCATGATTATGGATTTATCTGAACAAGTTCTTTTTGTAGGTGTAATTTGTTTAATTCTTATGTTGTACCTTATTTTATTGCAGGTTAGCTATCTTGTGATGTTTGCTTATATATCTCTTACTCTAGGGGATACACTGCATCCTTCATTTTTCTATATTTCTTCAAAGGTGCTGTCTGAACCACAATATCAAGCCATCTTTCCTCCCCTTCAATTTCTTTATTTTTTTTTTCTGTATCTTTCCTCCTCCCTAATCCTTCATTAGTATTTACTTATGGAAATCATTTCTGATTTTAATATCCATTGAATAATTTTGGATTACAGGTGCTACTTGGTCTTTCTGGAGTCATTCTTGTTATGTTGTCTGTCCTTGGGTCGGTTGGATTTTTTAGTGTCCTTGGTGTAAAATCTACTCTGATCATCATGGAAGTTATCCCTTTTCTTGTCCTAGCTGTAAGTTTTGTTTTTCTTACAAAGTTATAAAATAATGGCTATTTATGAAACATATATTTATAATTATTTTTTAGTTTGTGGTATTTGTGTTGGTGGTGATGATTATTATTATGTTCTTGAAGTTATTGTTTATTTACTCATAATTAGGTTTGTTTGATTGACCTGGATATGATGTTTTACATGACTCGGTGTGTCATCGGATTTTCATTAACAAAAAGCCTATATAGTATTTTCCTTGATTAATTGATGTAAACTTTCACTATTTTGATGAGTTTACCCAAGTTTCATGATGTTGAAAGGAATTTCTCATTTATATAATATGAGTAGAAAACGAGGAATCAAGTTAAAAGTTGACAACAAAGTGAGACTTCCTTAATGTTTAGAGCCAAAGAATGTGAAGTAAAGTGCACATTGTTGGTTTTGGAAAATGAGACAAAACAACCATATAGAATGCTACCAAGAATTATCTTTAAGAATACAATGATATTAATCATGCATCTTTTCCTATAATATATGATTCTTTTGCTCTAGCCAGATGAACAACATCAATGAAACTGGGACGTTTCTTTAATTGATTGCTTCCCTGTCTACTCCAATGTGTCATTTGATTGGCTACAGTGCATTTCTGTGATCATTAAACTTCTTATAGAAATGAATATGTGTACTATCAGAACAATATATTACCCAATGACTGGTTCTGTTAAATACGTATATCATATTACAATTTACCAACTTATATTTTTTACCATTCTTCACTTCCTGTTTTTCTTTTTGAATCTTCTTAGGTTGGGGTTGATAATATGTGTATACTAGTTCATGCTGTAAAAAGACAACGACTGGAGTTGCCCTTAGATGAACGAATAAGCAATGCACTTGTGGAAGTTGGACCATCAATAACACTGGCCAGTGTTTCGGAGGTTTTAGCATTTGCAGTTGGTAGTTTTATTTCCATGCCTGCAATCCGTGTGTTTTCCATGTTTGCTGGTAAATTTTTATCCTCTTGGAAATTTATACCTTTGCTGCTGTTACAGTTTTTTGTTTCGTGTCAAATGCTAATCCTTAGCTTTCCTTCTCACTTTCATTCACAGCATTGGCTGTTCTTTTGGACTTTCTCCTGCAAGTTACTGCTTTTGTTGCTTTGATAGTTCTTGACTCTCTGCGGGCAGAAGATAAAAGGGTTGACTGTTTTCCATGCATAAAAGTACATTCGGACCCTGATATAGGTATGACTACATTTTAATCTTAGATGAAACTTATATGTTTATCACTGCATATTTTTATTTTATTTTTTCATTTTGATCGTAAGCTTTTCCTCTTTCCTGTTTGGTAACTATGTCTTTGGATTAACATTATCGTACTTTTCAAAATTGGAAGTTTCAGTCACTTTCATTGAAGTTTGCGTTTTTATAATTTCTCAGGCATTGGACAAAGAAAACCTGGCTTATTGGCTCGATATATGAAGGTAGTTATGACGTTGTCAACAATAATGTTTGGTGATGCCTGTGAAAGCATATCTGACATTGTTTTTTCTTGTTGAAGTACATTCAGTGTTGTTGAAAATCAGTTATGGCGGGATCATGTTAATTTAGGGACTAATATGTTAATTTAACATTTTAAACATTTTTGTAATCTTCTAGTAATGAAGACTGAATCTTTTGTCAAAATTTTGAGTTTATTTAGTCATTTGTAGTGCTTTTACACGTCTTTTGAATCCAATGACAATTAGTTATACTTAGCTTCTTATCCTTTTTTTTCTTATCAGCACTTAGCTTCTTATGCTGCCTGTTCATTTTACCTTTCAGGAGGTTCATGCTCCCATTCTGAGTATATGGGGTGTAAAAATAGTTGTCATAGCAGTTTTTGTGGGATTTACATTTGCTAGCATTGTAAGTATTTGTATATGTTTCTACAGTTTTTGAAAGTAGTTAAACTATACATTTGTGCTTCTGTAATGCATTGCTTTCCTTATTCCGCCCTCTATTTTTATCTATATCTGAACTACAAAGGCATTGAGCACTAGAGTTGAACCTGGTTTAGAGCAAGAGATTGTTCTTCCTCGAGATTCATATCTTCAGGTTTAAAGTTTGACTCAGACTTCATGTTTCTTTGAATTTTTGTCTATGTGCATGTGTTCAAATAGCATATTTATCTTTCTGCAGGGTTATTTCAGTAATGTTTCAGAATATCTCAGAATTGGACCTCCTTTGTATTTTGTTGTGAAAAACTATAACTACAGGTAATTTGGACCTATTGTGTTTTGTTTTCCACCCACGGTTGTGTATAGAAATTAGTATTTGCATAGTTTGTTAATTTTCTGGGAGGCAAGTGGTAGGAATATTAATGCATGGTTATTTTGTGTATATTGCACCCAATTTGATGTTTATTTTTAGTTGTACTACCAATATAGATAACTGCCAGTCTCTGTCCAAACTTACTAATGAATAAATTTCTTAAATCATGATATAATGTAATTTTATGCTTTCAACTTCTGCATTTAGTCATAGTATAAAGTATTTTGTCATCTTTTAGTCTATTGTTTAATGCTATATTTTTGTAATGTTTCATTCTTGCTTTTAGGCTTTATACACGAATAATAAAACAAACTAATATTACCATAGCATGAATCATAGAAAATTGTGTTTTTCTAAATTCATCTTCCTTGGATACGAGGTGGTATGGGTCACAAGTTGTTATCCCCAACAATGGTTTTGAATTCTTCACTCCATCTTCAATAGAGATATGCTATTAGTGTTTGAACTTGAGTTGAATATATGTGAATATACCATTGGATGAGGAATGTAGATGCCTAACCTTGGCTAATTATTTTTAATGTTACGGATGATTTGTTCTAATACTATTTTCCTCACCTCAGCTCAGAATCACCACAAACAAATCAGCTTTGCTCCATTAGCCGATGCAATTCAGACTCTCTTTTAAATGAGGTATGGCTTATGCGACTCTGATCATTCTGCATATTTGGCTTATTTGCTCCTTATGTGTGAGAATGTTTATGTAACCATTCTTTTGGTTATTAGCAGAACATTTGTTATTACAAATCCATCATTTCTTAATGAGGCCTTTTGGAGTTCTTTTTCCCTGTAATGAGTGGCTAGGCCATGCTATCCATCTACTTGTTTGCTAAAGTAATTTTTTATCTTTTCCTACATGTGATAACTCGGATACTCCCTGTAATGAATGATGTCTCTTTACCTTTGTAGATTGCTAAAGTGGCCCTAGTACCAGACACAAGTTATATTGCCAAGCCAGCTGCCTCATGGCTGGATGATTTTCTAGTGTGGGTATCTCCAGAAGCATTTGGGTGCTGCAGGAAGTTTACAAATGGGAGTTATTGCCCTCCTGATGATCAGGTCAGGTGCATATGATAATAAGTTATTGATCAATGTGTAAAATCTTAATTCTGTTATAATACATGTTTCTTGTACTTTTTGTTAGAATTGCTAATGTTCACGATGAATAATAGATAACTTGTCTTGATGAGAGGGAATGTACTCAATCATGCACATGGCTTGGAGTTTACCGATTTACTTAATGTGTTAGAGTTGGATCTAAGATTTTCAGTTTTGTTACTTTATTAGTTTTATAATCAAAGAATATTTTTAAATGAAAAAAAAATAATATTTGCAAAGAAATGGAGCTAGGTTTAAAATTTTGTACAAAAGATTGAGAGAAAAGTTGTAGATGGTGGATAATTTTTTTCTAAAGCAGTCAAAGCATACAATAACTTAATTGTAGCTGAAAGATTTTTTGTTTTCTTTCTAGCCTCCTTGCTGTGCTCCTGGGGACAACTCCTGTGTTTCAGTTGGAACATGTAAAGATTGCACAACGGTAATTGAACAGATATTTTTCAACCTCTTAATTTTTTATTTTTTTTGAATACTTTATTTTTTCTGTTCTGAGACCTTACTCCAGCACTTTGTAAACTGTGCAGTGTTTCCGTCACTCAGATCTCCAGAATGATCGTCCATCTACAACCCAATTTAGGGAGAAACTGCCATGGTTCCTTAGTTCTCTGCCATCTGCTGATTGTGCAAAAGGTGGTCACGGAGCATACACCAGCAGTGTTGAACTGACAGGTTCATTGATTTAAAGAATCTTTATTCAATTTAAGTCTGGTTCAAATTCTGTTCTGTAAATCCGGAAGTCTGAATCAGTTTAACGTGTAATATGGCATGAATTATTTGATTGTGTTTTGGTTGCCAGGCTACAACAATAGCATTATTCCCGCCTCATCATTTCGTACATATCATACCCCGCTTAACAAGCAGGTTGTATTTCTATGTTACTTCTATAATTAGTTATTCTTATTTGTATCAAAGGACTCGTGTTTAACTGTAAATATGTTTTAGATTGACTACGTTAATTCTATGAGGGCTGCTCGAGAATTCAGTTCAAGAGTTTCTGAATCTTTAAAGGTAGTGTAATCAGTTCACCCTCTGAATAAAATGTTTTTGGCCATTTGCGTAATGTAGAAACAGAAGGTATTCAATCAGATTGAACTAAAGTGTCAAGCGGCAGATTTAGATCTTTACCACATTTTCTATATCCAAACTAACATTCCTTTTCTGATGCAGATTGAGATCTTTCCATATTCAGTGTTTTATATGTTTTTTGAGCAATACCTTCATATATGGAAGACTGCACTGGTCAACCTTGCTATAGCTATTGGTTAGTACTGAGACTTGAGTGGCTTTCTCAAAGTGGTGTGATAAGAATATGCAAATATATTATTGTGCATTGTCATTGCTGTACGTTGTTACTTTCTTGGGAAAAACTTGTGTTAAGGGAAAAACGAGGATAAAATAGATCTTACGAAAATTTTTAGAAGAATTAGATTATACAATCGTGTATTTAATGGATACAGAGTGTAATTTATTTATTATGTATGTTGATATTTAGCCTATAAAACATTATCTTAATCATTCAATGATGTAAACAGGTGCGGTTTTTATCGTTTGTTTGGTTATCACGGGCAGGTGAGCATGAATTTATTTTAGCAAATGGTTTAAGATGTTTTTTACTTCTAACTTCCTGAATTAGATAGAGGTACCAACGAGTTATTGTTTGATGAATTAGTGAAATATTGGTCTGATCCACTTTTTCATTCAACTTTTATGCAGTTTATGGAGTTCATCAATAATTTTGTTGGTCTTGGCAATGGTTGTTGTTGATCTTATGGTATTTTACCTTTGTTTTTTCCTGTTATTTTATTTTTCACTTTCTTGCTAATTGACTAGTGACATAGTTATTTTGAATCACCTAGTTATTTTTTTTAATAACAAGATTATGCTGTGTAGGGAGTGATGACCATTCTGAATATCCAGTTGAATGCTCTCTCGGTGGTCAACCTTGTTATGTCAGTGGGCATTGCGGTTGAGTTTTGTGTGCATATGACTCATTCTTTCACTGTTAGTATTACTCAGCTTTCCCTTTTACATTGCACACGCATTATGCACCTCTACCTAAGTCATCGTCTATAAGTTCAAATCTATCATGTCTTCGCTTGATTTCAGTGGAATTCAGTGAGAAATAATTTTGTAACTCATCATTCTCTGTTTTCCACATATTATTACTCCCTTAAAACTTGATCTCGTAATTGTAGGTGTAGATGGATAAAAATGCTTATATGACTACTGTAATTTTTTAAGTAATAATAGTATTAGTAAAAAGCTTTGAATTCTGTAATACTGAGCTACATGTCATTATTATGTTTTCTATGAACTAGTTTTTATTAGTTCCACATGGCCAAATCTTGTTATTACAGGTAGCAAGTGGAGACAGAGATCAACGTGCTAAGGAAGCTTTGAGTACAATGGGCGCTTCAGTGTTCAGGTGATTTTGTGCTAGGTTTTTTTTTTAATGTTTAATTGCTTGAATTGCACACATGCATGCATGCATTCAATGATGAAGTCATTCTTCACTCTGTCCTTCAGTGTCCTACACTCTGACTTATGAATGACTAGATGCAGTGATCCTTTTTACAAAATCATTTTCTCATCGTATTTGCAACACCAATTTCACTGCGATTGTGCTCTATCAGCATCTGCATCCCATATTCTTGTCTTAAAATCGTGTGCTCTATTTTTATTTTTCTGCACAAAATTTACTTCTTCATGCGATTGCAGTGGCATTACACTAACAAAGCTGGTTGGAGTTATTGTTCTTTGCTTCTCAAGAACAGAAGTATTTGTGGTATTATGAATTTAAGGCCTGACTGTTACATTTTCTATTACTCTTTTTTTTGTGCATGTTATATTTGCTATAACTAATCTTTTCATTTTGCAGATTTATTACTTTCGGATGTACTTGTCGTTAGTGCTTCTTGGTTTCTTGCACGGACTTGTCTTTTTGCCGGTCAGTCATGATTCTTGATTCGTCCTTTTCAATTATTGTCTTCACAATTTGTCGTGTGTACGGACTTGTCAATTTAACTTAGTTCAAAACACTTGATTCTGTCCCATATGACATGGTCGGAGCAATTGGGATAAAATGTTCATATAACAAAAAAATTCACAGGACCAAAATAGTAACAAAAGCAACATAGGTCAGGACCGATCAATAAACCGGTTTGCGAGAATCGGGTCTCTGGTTAAGATAGAGAGGGTTAACATTTCTGTGAATTTGTAAGATACTTGTATCCAAAAAATTGTTCTACAACTGGTGAGATACTTGTAGCCGGAAAAATAATGGTTAAAATTTCTGTCAAAAAATCGATGATGGGGTGCCCAGCTCTACTGTATCCCAGGATTTCATTGAATTTATCCCATAATATTTGAACTTTGTTGGAGATACTGGAAATATATTTTGATGGCTTTCTTCTCCTTCTGGTGCAGGTGGTATTAAGCATATTTGGTCCACCTTCAAGATGTTCAATTACTGAGCAAGGGGAAATTCGTTCATCAACATCTTCACGACAGTAAACTTACACATGAAGCATCTGTAAAGTACAGAATTTTATAGGCCAAACAGAAGACAGGAAATACAGCAATTTTGACATATCTCCCACTAACTTTGTGTATCATTATTACTCTTTGTACCTATATAATAATATCTGGTATGTAGTGTAATGTGAAAGTTTCTGAAAAACCAAATTAAAGTGTTAATTTAATATATATAGGCCATAGTTTTATTAACTTTTTAGTTGAGCCTCTATACATGTATTTCTTTTTTGTTAGATTATTTTTAGTTTAGAAACTTTGAATTTTATAATCAAGTCTTTGCAAGTTAACACCACTAATACACCGTTCATTGTTGAATTGTGGTGTTTTTAACATGTCATTTATACGGATAATAATTAATGCAGGTTGCTTTCTTGAATTTCTTGAGCTTTTTAATAATTAAATGCCTGTAAGTTCTTAAAGTCAAATTACTTTTTTTAATATTCATATTTAAAATTGAATGCACTTAATTATTAAGATAATATTAGAAGAACAGTTCTATATGAATGGGATTTATATTGTTTTAGATCTTGTCAAATAATAAAATATAAAACAAAAGTTAGGAAGGTCGTTTATTAGATTATCTATTATGTTGTTCAATAGTGTGTTAGGCTAGACTCTCTAGTGTGTGTAGACTTACAATGTAGTATTTCATGAGTTGGTCTTACACTTGAAGTTTATATATACAAGTATTATTTTATGTTTTACTTATGCTTTGATATTTGATTTTGCGTATATCTAATTAAATGCAATAGTGTTTTTTTTATTCTCTTATAATTGGCGGTGTCTATAGAGTGAAGAAAGAAAATAAAAAAATTATGAAATATGACTACCAAGTTTGATATTAAGAATTTTTTTGGAAACAACTTCAAGTTATATATATAGGATAAAAATAGAAGTCATCTAAATACCATAAGATTGTGCTGAATTAATAAAGGATGAGACAAACATGATATTTCATTTATCGTAGAAGGAGGAAATTAATATGATAACAAAGTCGGAAGCACCATGGGAAAGTCATAAAGATAAATACTATTGTAATAATGTGAATAAAAAAGTTACGAAATATTTGGTGCATAGAGTTTGTCTGAGGCAATAGTTATACTCATCCAAGATTACAAAATTAAGAATGTTAACAGAGCAACTAGTAGACTTTACTAAATGTAGTATTATGATTTTACACTTCAATTTCTCACAATAAAAATCACATAAAATTAAGTATATTACTTTTTCACTCATACATACTTTCATAAATAGTTATTGTATATACTTTTTTTTTGTTTTTTTTTTGTTTTCATTCTTTTTATCTTATTCCAATTGAGCCTCTGACGCAAGAAAATATGAGTAGACTTAATGGCTAATACATTAATAAAATACTAAAACAATTGAGACATGACAACAGTTGTCAGTGGTACGGTAGTCACCAACTACGAATTTGTAAGTGATGTATGCATTCATAAATAAAAAATGAATAAATATTTAAAGTATAACATTTATACCCTATTCCTGACCCAACGTACAGCAAAATAAATTATTGGTTTTTCCCCTCAAAACCGACTTAACACAATTCATTCATGAATACCTCGAATCAAAATGTAGAGTGATTGACATAAATTAGAATAAATTTACATAGGTGAACTATACATAAGTTGTCCTTATTTTTTCTACTTAATTTAATTATTCACAGCGTAAAAAAAATGTTCCATTTATTATCTTATAGTTGGAACCATTAATAGTAACCCTGGTTGGTATTTCTCAACATCTTATCTTATGCATATGTCGTTGTTGCAACTTTATTAAACTAACATTGGCAAGTGCATCATGGATGTGCATAATAGATAATTGACAATCTTAGTGGAATAGTGATGTGGCATATAATGGAAACGACAACTATAGTACATGATTGCTGCGTTGGATTCAACGTTGGACGAATCTCTCTCAGGTTTCAGATAAATAAACGATGATTCAGGCAACAAAAATATCAAAATACTATTTGCCTTCGAATTATTTCCTCACCAAAACTGAAGAAGTACAATATTCTTTAACAAGTACTGCCATAACTACATTCAGAATTTTCTAATGTGCAATCGAAAATTCAACATAGTTTGAGCGGGTTTGTGCTATCATTCTTCCACTTTCCCGTGGAATCAAACATAAAAGAACAAAAATAACATTAGTTTGGTGTTCCAGGTTATTTTCATTAAAAATCTTACATTAACTAAAGATAAGACAGGTCAAAATCTTACATTAACTAGAAATAAGACCAGTTTATTATATGTGTATGTATGTGAATGTAAACTTTATCTTACAAGTCAATTTTGTAAAGTTAAGTTAGGTTTAAAGTCTTGATAAACCAGACTCTTCTATATGGAAAAACTCAATGAGAATTAAATATTACATATCAGAATCTGCTTATTGCTTAGAGCACAAGGAAGTTTATCCTTACATTCTGCTAAAGTAATAAAAAAAAAATCACAAAAAAAGAAGAAAGAATTGTGTATTTTCTAAGACTGATTCACATAACATACATGAAAAAGGATCTTATGATTTACAATCAATCTGTTATCTAAACTCTAAAGAACTTCTCATACTATGACTAGAAATTTGTAGGCTTAATTTGATGGTGGCACTCTCAGAAGATCGACAAACATCAATGCACTCCTCCAAGTCAGCATCACAAGTGAGTAGTACCCACTCACTGTCATCATCCAAGTATTTCACATCAAATTTTCTCATGTCACTCACACTAAATCTCCTACCAATTTCCTGCATAAGATCTTCATAGCCCCAGTTCTTGGGCATCCGAAACCGAGTTTTTTCATCACCGTATGTGACTTTTACTCTGTGACCATCCACCTTGCTACTTGTTTTCAACAAGGGTCGTTGATACTGGTTTTTGGGGTGCTCACCAAGTGTTTCCTGGCTCAGTGATCTTGGCAAGACCTTTGCTTTATCCTGATTCAGGCTTTTAAGCTCTGCTTCGCTTCTGATCCTCTTCAACGCAACATCTGCAGAATCTTCACCAGCCATGGTGGAATCTTTGTTACCGGCAATGTTGGTTGCGGGATTCTGCTGCTGTAGCTCCGACATGCTGGAGCAGGAATGGCTTGAAATGGAACTCTGGCCGCAGGAGGAAGAGGGAGATTTTGATGTGCCTTCTGGACTCAATGAACCAGGATCTGGGTGCGTGCTTATTGAGTTTGGATTATCGGTTTGATTCAGAGTTGAGAACATGGTTGTTCCTGATAAGTTTGGAGAAGCTAGTTCTGGGAAGTTTGAATAGAAAGAATCGATTTGAAATGCCCCAGAGGCACCTTGAACCGAGTCAATCACAAGTTGAAGTTTCTGTAAGGAGTGACCAACCTTTTTGATCTTTCGTGAGGGCCAACGCTTTATCCCGTGTTGCCGGCAAATCCTTTTCAAGGTTGTTGTACACACTGGCAAATGTTTAAATATAAAACCATGCTTATATTGAAATGAAACAGATTACTGCTAGATAAGCAAAGAAAAAGCACTGCAATATATGTATGTAATCGCAGCTTTTTCTGCTTTTGTCATATAAGAAAACGATTGGAAGTCCACATCGACTAGATATAAATATGTTCATATCAAACTTAGCCAGTTTAGATGAACTTTTCAATAAGCACATGTGAAGGAAGTGAAACGAATCAAACTCTTTGCAAAAATTAAAATCAACAACAGGGATATAAAGTTTAGTTCTATGTGTGGTGCACTACATAAGAATAAAACAATACAAGACAAGAGGTTGAAAATGTGGTTTATGTTGGTTCTATGAGAAAGGGTGGAACAAAGTAGTATAGAATAGAACCTTTGAGTTCCATTCTGTTCTATCTGCATGGCAAACAGTACCTAGTGTTTGCACACAAAAACAAAAACAATAAAAGAAACATGCTCTTGTACAAGACTTACCACCGATATTCTTTGCAGCATCTTTCAAACTTCCAGCAAAATATTGTCTAAGAACTTGCAAAGTGATAGTTTTCTCTGCCTTGGCTCGTCTTCTCTCTCCCATTTTACTAATTCCCACACTTGATAAGTTACCCTCAACAGAAGTAGAACACTCCCTGACACAGTCAAGGTTTCCCTTTAAAACAGGACTTTCTTGTTGCTGCCTCGGGTCAGAGAAGTTTCTACCAGTTGTTTCACTTAATTTTTCTTCAGTATCTAATGAAAGAACCGTCCCTTTGTGTTGAAGTTCCTCACAAATTGCAGTGCTATCAAATCCACCATCTGCAAGGGAAATCACTTCATCAATTGACAAGTTAGCTTCCTCCAATTCCTTATCACTTATAACCCGCAAGCTGCGACAAACCCTTTGTATAATGATGGACAATGATGTCAGCATCTTCCTCTGCTCTTCACTGTCATTGCAATCTACAGGCAAGAAGAACTCCAAAACAAAGTCATCGGTGCTATTGAAGATGCTTCGAAGGCGTATGGCAACAGCAGCACGCAATCCAAACAGCCTCGCATGATGAGACAGTGGATAGTCTTTCTTGCTTAAGGATGTTATGTCGTCTGAGAAACATGGTTGATTGGTCATAAAAGCTCCCCCAGCAACACCTTCACCCTTCAACAAGTGATGTTCTGTGCAAGACTCGTGAAAAGGCCTGATTTTGGGATCACCAACATAGCAAGCATGTTCTACCGGAGATATACATAGCAGATAATTATCTTCTGAGTGCCGACACCCCTCTTTGCCTTGTTGAACACATGGGATCCAAGTTTGAGCTAAAGGTAATCTATGCATTTCACATGCAGATCTCAACACCAGTTGAATCTCAGGTAGCACAGCTTCGTAGGACCTGTTGCATGCCTGATAAAATAAAAAATACTTGTTAGAAGGAGAATTGCAAAGTTGAGATCATTAAAAATCCTTCCTCTCAGAGTTGGTTTTTCATTTACCTCCACATTATGAATACTTAATTGTTTTGAGCTTCTAAGATCAACGGCCTGCAGGATCACACATTTCAACAAATCATCATCAAACTGGTGTAATGAGTTCTTACGAGCTTTTCATGTTGGGCATGTTAGGTGTTAACCATAAGCATCTCTACTCAAATGTGTTAAAGTAAAGCAATTCAATCACAACTCACAACAGTGAAAAGTGGAAAACATCAGATAAGCATGAAAATTTGCGTTCACAAACATGACCATGCCATATTTCGTAAAAGGGACATACCGAGAACACTTGTTGAGCATTTTTATTCCTTCAGAATCAGCAAATGCATGTTCAAAACAACCTAAGATAAAATCTCACTATTTCAAAATCTAAGATGTTTGGTTCAACTTTTCCTGGAATGTTTATTTACCTACACACTGCTACAGTAAAAAAAACAACAGAAGAGAAGAAGTGATGCAAATAGGAAAGGAGAAAAACCTCAAGAGCTTTGCAAACACTGTCAAGTTCAGGACCATAGTTGATCTGCTGAGTAGTCATGACAACCTCAATAACCCCCAAGCACATCTTGCTCCCTTGCTCAAAGATTGGTACTGCGAGTGACCCACGCACATCATACTCTTGAGCATGGTCAACTCGCGGATACTCGTCACTCCTAAAGAATCTAACATCAGGAGTCCATTCAGGAACCTTGTCTCTGAACACTCTACCTGGTAACCCTGGCAACAATTCCTTGGAGCCACCCTTCTCTGCTGCCACCAACTCCTTCACCTCACCCTCCTCCGCAGAAAACTCGTACCTCACTGAGATTTCACGGTACTTTGCAAGGTTCACAGACCTGGAATCGAGTGAGAACAGAATATCATTAGCTGCGAGAATCGGTCTACCACCTCTATGAACCGGCACCCATATCTGTGTAAGCATGTTTTTGTTCCTGTTGTAGTCTTTGATCCACATGAGGGCCCTTATCAGCTTCTCCATTATGGAAGGTCCAGGTGCAGGACTTGGTGCGGGTGCAAACCTCCATCTTCTCACCCCTTCAGATGCTCCTTCAATTGCAGTAGTTTCAGGCTGCAACTCTTGACCAACAACAACATTAACCATGTTGTCGTTGTTGTGGCCTTCTTGTTGTGTCCCAAAAGCAGCACCCTGGGGTTCATTGTGGTTGGTCTCCAAGGCGGGCCAGGAGAATGAAGGGTCAAAGAGGGGATTGGAAAAGGAAGGACTTTGCGGCAAGAAGTCAGATCCATCAACAGAGGCTTCCAACCAGCACCCATCTAAGAAAAGCTCACCCATGTAATCAAAATCCATTGTTGTTATTGTTGTCGTTGTTCCATCGGGTGGTGGAGCTTCCATCATGGAAGCAGGTGATGATGATGTCACACCACCATCTCTCATCATGGGTGGCTGCTTCAGCAAAAAAAAAAACAACTTCCTCCCAAAACAACACAAGCCTCACCTCTCAAACAGATCTCAAAATTCTTGTCTCGTCAAAAGAGAACAACCCAGGACTGGGTTGGGTTGGATTGGATAATATAATATCTGTCTTCACTCCTCAAACGTTGTCCTCTGCCCAAAGTTGTCAATAATGTCAATAACAGCAGATTATATACAAATATCTCTATATTTCTATCTTGCCAAGAATAATATGGAAGGAATCAGACACAGAACGACAAACAATGATGTTTTCTTTTCCACCGAGTATCTCAACAGAGTCAAAATAACACCAGTGGTGGTTTTTTGCAGAAGCAACCCGAAATTTTGACACCCTCGTAGAAATAGAATATATACCCCCTTCTAAACCATGATAAAAAGGGAGGGAGCGAAAAAGAGAAGGAAGTTGGACCAGAAAAAGTGTGGCAGTGCTCAGAAAGATTCTCTCCCAACAACACTACACTTTGCTGCAAATGATAAACAAGATTCCTTCCACCTCTTGTGAATGATAAAGCCACGCTTGTTGAAAAAGGAAAACAGCAGAAGAACGAAGCTGGGTGAAGTAAAGCTGAGAATGAGAGAAGGAGAAAGAGAATTTGAATAACTGGACATGTAAAGATTCTTGAAGATACCCAACTTGCGTTTTCATTTTTTATTGTTTGCAGTTTGCACACTCCACTGTTAACTGTTTACTATAATGTCCCCCCACCCTAGTCCATGCTATTGCTAACCCCAAAATGGTAATATAAAAAGAGCGAAAAAAAAGAAAAAATAAAAGAGAAGAAGTTGAAGAGAGCAGGTAGAAAAGTAGTGGAATTTTAAAAGAGAAAGTAGTGGTGAAAAAGAAGAGAAGAAGAAAAGGGTTTGGTGTTGGAGAAGGAACAGTATGAAGCATTTGTATAGGAGTACGTCAGCAGAAGGAGCCACAGAGAGTGATGATTCCAAGCAAAAGGGGAGAAGATACTGATGCAGACTCCTACCCCACACACAACCCAGTTGTGTTGCGTTGTGTCTGCCTTTGGAACTCTCGTTCTCGCGGTAAAGTCAAACCACAACCCCAACAAAACTATGCTCAAACTCAATGATACATTTTAGTTTTATACTTCAAATATCTTAACTTAGTTTTTAGGGCTAATATATGTTAAAAAAATATTAATAGGATTAGATGTGTTATTAGTTGTTAAAATTTTATATAAAATTAAATATTTTTTATGAAAATTTTGATATATTTTATCTTAAATTTTAAAATATTTATATAATATTTTAATTTAATTATATTAAACTTTTTTTACATTATGAATGGTGTCAAACCGTCATGTAATGACTCATATACTAATCTAAATATATATATATATATATATAAATAAATTGACATAATTAAATTAAAATAATTATATTATTTTCTTTAATTTTAAGAATTAAAATATATCAAAAAATTTGTACATGAACTAGATTTATTTTATTTTGTATTAACTCGTAACATACACAGTTTTTTAATATGTATAATATTATATTAATAGGTGATGATAATATAATATTATTATTAAGTTAATATATAAAATAAAAATATATTTATTAAAAATAAAGTGAAATATTTTAAAAAAACGAAAGAATAACTATTAATAAATAAATAAAAAAAAAAAAGAAATAAAAGATAAAATTGATATTTTAAAATTGGACACAAAAGATGAAATCTCTTCCTATATTATTATAAATGAAAGTTTATAAACTAATAATATATTCTCGTGTGTATATATATATATATATATATATGAAAAACTAAACTAAAATTTAAATAACTTCATACAATTTTAACTTGTGAGTATCAGAAAATGTAGTTGCAGAGGGTTGTAAATGTCTACCAATCAGGCAGTTAAATTGAGGGGAACATAGTGGAACTATTTTATAGAATTCTTAAGCACTTTTTAACCTAATTTTTGTTTAGGAAATTGTATTACTCTACTTTGGGTGCAACTGCATTATTTTTTGTCCTTTTTCTTACTGTGATCTTAAAATAAGTTGTATCTGCTGGAATGAGAATCCTTGGGAGCCGTAAAAGAAGTGTTGATGTTGCTCATCCCACATTGGCCACGATCTCTGCAATTTGCCCATTCCTTTTTCTTCTTTTTTTTCTCTCTTGGTTGTTTCATCAGAAAGCCCCACAAATCTATTAAAATGCAATTTAGAAAATAAATAAGTGTGGCTCACGCTCGTATGGGACCCGTGGGGTTTTTTTTTTTTTTTTTTTTTTTTTTTTTTTTACTTTACTTCAGGAAGATGACCTCAACTCAACTCCTCTTCTGCTCTTCTGTTCCTATACTATTCAACCACTGCATATAAAAAATAATAATTTTTTTTTTAATTTTGTTTACTATAAAAATAATTAGTTTTTTCTTTTACTATTTCAGTATTGCCATGTTCTAATTTTTTTTGTTAACATTGTTTATCACTTCCTACTATGTCCAAAATATTAACATATCATTTGTTAATACATGAACCAATTTTTTACATATATGCAGATATAGTTATAGTTTTTAAGGTGAGATTTATACATATTTAAATCTCTTAATAATGAATAGTATGATAAGTTTAATAAATAATAAATTTTAGATAATTTTGATATCATCTTAAATAATAAATTTAAAATTTAATTTAATCTCACAAAATTAATTTATATTATGAGATTTAAATATAATTATATATTATAAAATTGTTATTTTTTATAGATGTATAATCTTTAATATATAAGATCTATTACACTTTTTTATGTGAGTGCGACTTTCACACTTATATGCAGATGACAATCACAATTATAGATCGAATCTTTAATATAATTTTCTATAGAAATACCTTAAGTTTTTGTATAATCATATCTTTACTTAAATAAAACTACAATTCTTGACAATAATGTATTTAAACATAAATTGAATAACATAACGTTATATTACAAATAAAAAACTTGATACTAATAATATACATCTTATTATATCATAAATTATCATTATAAAAGATTACTAACTTTTATAATATCTATCGTACACATTACTATGTTAGTGTCATTTGTAATCAAATGATAATTTAAAATCATTTAGACCAGCATAAAAATTTCCCAGTTAATTCATCATATGAAACTTGACACTAATAATGTATTTTAACATGAAACGAGTAACCTATTTAAATGATTTAATTATTACAAAGCAAGTCACACTCGAGCTGCTTTCAAATTTACCTTTTTAACATTTTAATTTTGTTTTAATTACCTGAAAAATTAACTTGTAGATTCGAACGAAAAATAAAAATACTACACCCGTATACATATAACAAGAATTTTCAATATTTATGTATCTGATATTTATATCATGAACTGAGTTCAATAAATACTTGTAAAATGAGCTATCGATTTTTCAAAATATGTCAATTTAAATTTTTTGCACAGGGATTAAGAAACATAACATTTGTCCTAAACTCTATAAAGGAAATTAAATTAAATACGGAACTGAATTATCTGTTTCTGGAACTGTGTGTTCTTGATACCTTATTATTGTAAAGAAGAAAATAAATGAATCAATTTATGCTATTATTCTTTGAAGAGAGTGTGGAGAAAGAAAGACAAATTTTAGTAAATTATAAAGATTCCCTTGATGTTGCTAAATGATAAATAATCTAAAATGACAATAAACTAGTTTTTTTTCCTTCTATAAAATTACAGAAAATTTGATACTTTTTTAATTTGACACTTTTATTGTGAATCGTACAGGATCATTCTATTTTAATACAGTTCAGACCAATTTAATTATTTTAAAAGGCACTTAATTAACTAAAAATGTTAAAGAACCAAAGTCACACATAGACTAAACAAATATATATATATATATATATATATATATATATATATATATATATATATAAAAGTTGGTTTCATTTCACCATTAACAGATTATAACTAACAATTTCTCACTGTCAATGACGTGAGGAGAGCGTGGACTGAGTCACGCTCATGCATTATAAATCGAAAGAAAAAAAGGTTTGATTTGCATATTATGACGTGAGATCATGAGAATTTCTTCAAATTTTATTACCAAATGTACAAAGATCTGAATTTTTGCATGAATCTTGAATTTTCCATTGAATCATCAGAAACTAGTAGTAGTATTTTTAAGGATTACGTATATCAGTATTATAAGTACATGTTTCATTGACAGAAGTTATACATGTCGGAGTGAAACCGACATTAGTAGTTGTTTATTGCAGTTTAAGTCACGCGAAAAGAACAAATATTTAGTAAATTTCAAAATTTAATTTAAAATTAAATGGATTTGAAATGTTGCAGGGCATAACTCCTCCATGATCATACAGGAAAACGAGATCATAGTGAAGATTTGATATTCTCAATAATCATAAGAATCGAATTCTTACATTTTTTATAATTTCAGCATAATTATTATGGGTGACCGAAATAAAAAATGATTTAAAAAAGGCATTTTGAAGGTGAGGTGTGAAACATTAATTTATTAAGAAATTGGTGGGTTTGCGTTTAGGAGTGAAAATGATAAGTTGATAGAGAGATTCCCAATGTGATAGTTTAAAGATTAGGGTTTTAAATAGCAAAATGGGAATAAGAATCCATCCCCACCAAGTGTTTTTTAATTGGTTTGACGCGAAGGAGATCCAGAAGAAGGGTAAGATCCACTATCCACCACCAATTCGGACAACGACAATATTCGGTCTCATACGGCAACCGAACCGAATCCTCAAAATCAAAACCAATGTCACTTTCTCTGTGCTGGAAACATGACGTCTAAAATAATTATGTATTTCATTTCATTTGCACCAACTATATTATTAATAATAAATACCAATAATAATAATATTGTTGTTGTTATTAATTTTAGGGTTCGGTTTGGATGTATACGGCATTCAAGGTAGCATGTGATGTACCTCTGCATGTACTATACCATGTTGTTACTGATTTTGCTTTTGCTGCATGCTACCAGACATCATGGGAGAACTAAGAATGTAGATTCAACATGATTTCTTTTTTTTACATTGTTTTAGGTTTAATTGTATTTTATTTGAAAAGATAAAACTCATTTTTATTTATTAAAAAATTTAGTTTCTCAGTTGATAAATATAAAGTTGAATTATAAATATATGTTAAATTATTTTAAAATGATTCGATTGATTTTGGTGGTTGGTTTGAAGGAGTAGAATAGGACCATGAGGCAAGTTGTAGGAGAGGCCAAAATGGGTAGTGCTGTTGATGTTGTTGTTGTTTTCCATTTTGTATCAAAACTACGTCGTTGATAAGATCATTACTCCTGCGTATCAAAACACAACCATAGAATCCTGATCAATGTGTCCAACTTGGTGGCATTAACCGACTAAGACATGTTCCTTCGATGGAACAGATCAAAGACACTATAGGCCCAACTAAAAGTTCACCCAGGCCCATAAGTGGGCCCGAAGGTTCTCCCACTCATGTTTGGACAGCTGTTCCTCCAGGATTGGAGGAAGAAATAATATAATGAGAGAGATTCTGTAACGATGGAGAGAGGTGCTGGATATTCTACACTTGGATTGGAATCTTCTTATCCCTCTCTCTTACTGTTTTGCCACCCAAAACTAAGAGAGTCTAAAATAAAAAGTAAAAAGAGAAAATATAAATTTGTTTCAAAGTAATGGAAAATGAGAAGTAGAAGAGAAGTTTGTGAGAAATTTTAATTAATGTAAAGAGATAAAAAACTGATAATCTAAATAATAGTTCAAGTGCTTTTATATTAAAGTTAAATATGAATGGATATTTAAATATTAGTTACTTATATCAGATTGAAAAATATGTCTTTTGGGAACCTTTTTAAAATATATATTTTTATTGCTTGATATTTAAATAAGTTTTTCATTTTATAAAATACGGTTATTTAAAAAATAATTGAAAATGTAAATTAAAGTCAAGTGAAAAATTTAATCCTAAAATCTTGATAAAAATTAAATAATATTTTAAAAATCATTTTAATTGAATGGATGTTAATTGTAAAAATCTTGATATAATTATAATAGAAAAGAAGAGCATGGATGTTAATTGAATGACATGCATACCTTTAAAACCTTTTTGTAATGATTAAGGAATCATTTTATTTTATAAAAAAGTTAGAGACATGTTTTCTAAATTAAAGAACATATTTTTACTGTCTCGTGAGGTGATTATTTAAAATTACAAATACATATTGTTAAATAATTTTTTGAACTCCGAAAATTCAAAAAATGGGAAATCATTGGCAACGGTACAAGGAACAACAAAATGCAAATAGATATTAAGGTATGGATGTGTGAATAGCCCATGAAGAAGCAGAGTTTACTTTTAATTTTTTTATAAGGGTATTTTAGTTATGTTCTACCCTTTAAAGGGTGCATTTAGAAATCATAGTGCCGCACAATGCAAGACCCGACATGTTAACCCAAATTCGTAGGCTTACCAACGTTCAGAAGCCCATTATATTCAAACGAGACAATGAAAGTTTATAATATTTTATATTCTCAAGAAAAAGTACACTATGTTTTTGAAAAGTTTAAATATGTTTTTAGTTTTTAACTTTTGTTAAAAATTGGAATTAGTTTTTTTTGGAAATTTTGATCCAATTTAGTCCTAAATTTTAGAAATATGTAAATTTAATCATTTTAATCAAATTTTATTAAGTTTATTTGACATTTCAAACACATTTTATTATAGTATTTTAGTTTATTTATACCGTTTGACACATTTTCGTTTTAGTGTTAACTGATAAACGCATTTGAAACGTCAAATAAATTATAAAAAATTTGATTTAAATGACTAAATTGAAACATTTCTAAATATGAAAGACTGAATTAGTTCAAAGTTTCCAACAAAACTACTTACAATTTTCTCTAAAAAATAAAAAACATATTTAACCCTAACATTATTACTACATGAAAAATGTTGTATGCAAAAACACACTCATATCAGATACAAAGTTAGATTTTTTTAGTTATTTATTAAAAAAATTGTATTTTGAAAAAAAACTCTAACTTGAATTCAAATAGTTATTTGAAGGCATCAAAGAGAGAGAAAAAAAAAATTAAGTAATGAAAGTAATATAATAAAAATATCATAAAAAAAATAGTTTCTTCTTCTAAAAAGTAAAGTATTGCATTAATCAGATATTATGTTGTTTAGAACATCTTTAGTACACATGTTTAACTGCCTTGCATCTTTAGTATTTCATGTAGATTTTTATATTTGACCTACGCAATTGGTGAGTTAAATGAACTTTACTTTGGGACTTAGTAGGTTGCCCTCAAACCTATATAATCAAGTTCCATTTAATTCAAAATTTAATTAGTTGTCCATTATTTAATGAATTAAGTTATTTTTTATGCAAATGAGTACTAAAAATCTTAATATATATTTGTGAACGTGTACTGACATATTTAATAAAAGAATTTACCGTTTGCAAAAATTAAAATTGTTTAAATCGAGTTACACGTACATGTTTTTTCACCATACAAATGTTATGTAGATGCAAGCTTAAATGGTATATGTCCAACTCTAATTGGAATTTGGATTCCTCTAATTGTAGGTAAAAGTATCATGTTTTTTGAAGAGGGGAACCTTTTTTATTGAAAAATGAAATAATAATTATCTCAAGAATTATGAGAGCTTAAATAATAATTAAGAAACCAGTATTATTGTTTTTTACACTATATCAAGTTGGATTGGAGCGTATGGCGAATGACTCTTTTTACCTAACCAAAGTGTCGTTCAACAGGTGATAACCCATGGTATTAAATACAGATAATAATTTTGTGTACACAGTGCTTGCTTCATTTACTGAAGATAAATTTTATGTTAACTAAATAAGATTATTATTATGGATGATAAAATTCTTCAAAACAAAATTTCTAGCTTCATAGAATTATCAGAGTTGCATAAATAAATAAATAACAAAATGGATGAACTTGGGAGTTGCTTTCTCCTTGCATCATATTTGAAAAACGAGTTTGCATGAAAATGGAAGTTCTAATCAACACAAGCAATGCTACAAATTCATGTTGACATTTTGTTATTGGTCGATTTTCATTTTGAATTTTGAACAACCTTTAAACAATAATATGAAGCAGCTTCATTGGACCCATTGAGCCTCTAATCTAAATTTCCAGCTGAACATGTCAGACTATGCCTAACAATTGAATCATATGTGCTTTAGATGTATATATGGTAATAAAAGTTTAGAATAATTTGAAATTATCGTTATTATTTTTATTTAATACTTTCTTAATAGAATATCAAGGAGGAACACAGTCCACAACAGTAGCAGGGAAACATGCCGATAAGGTAAACAAATACTAACACACAAACGGCATCGAGATAGCTCAAAGAGTTGCATGCATGGAGTCCTATGAGTTATACAACATAATAATGCAAGAAAAGGATTAGTCCTCCCAAAGGTTTCAAAATCACATCCTTATCGTACGCTTTACACGATTGCAACTCTTGCAATCATTCTGGGGTTGGTAACAACATTAAATATTTGGCCTCATGTTCAGATGAGATGCTATCTTTTGCCCAAGAGAACGGTCAGCCTGCATGACAGTTCCAAGAAAAGAACATTATGTGAGAAAACCATACCCAAGTAGTTCATACACTGCTAAAGTAGCATGTCTAAAATCTAAATCTCATTATCTCACCTGAGACCAGTATGATATCCAGACACTGCGGATTTCATGGGTCACACGTGGGTCAGATAAAGCATCAACCCATCGGCGGATAAATCTATCTTGCCTGCACAGAAGAGAGAACCCGACATTAGACATCACCAAACATATTTCGCATTGATCATATCAGTAGTTTATAACAGGAACCTGTCAGGTGCCCAAGATCGGAATCTCTCTCCAGCCTGCTTGAAGTTGTTCTCCTTCTCAATTGCATTCTGCATTAAGAAGTAGAGTTGTTCATACATTTGCACTAATTAATATCGTCAGCATTCCAAAAGTTTTACCAGAGCTATTTATTGTTTTTCAAAATCTTGCCATTTGTTTATAAAGCATTAATCTCTTCTATCCAAAAGCAATGCTAAAAAAGAACACAACCTAATCTTGTAATTTGTTTCTTCTACAATGAAGAAACATTTAACAATGTTATGGGTCCACTTCTTTGCTTCCTTTATTGTCAGATCAATTTACATAATATATTTGCTCAGCAACAGTATTTTGTCTAACAGATTAGAATAGAAAAACATATCAAAGGAATACACGTTTTAACTAATGCTTTGATTGAAGTTTGAATTTTCAGAAATTTTTATTAGAACTCTAGAATGTGTAATTTGGTTTCTTAGTTTCTTAAACAAACAAAAACTGAAAGGAACTATGCAATAGAACTGAAATTCATGGCCAGTGGATTCCTTTGCTAACAGGTGCTCCACAATTGCATATTACCCAAATGATAAAATCTAACCTTTTCACGCCTTCCAGAGCAGATAGCAGAAGGAATGGGGAACCTTTCTGCATGACGAACAGGATCATACCTTGAGGGGAAGTAATTGACCTATAAATTGGCAGAATTTAGTCCCACGAAAGAAATGTAATAATAACTAAAGAATTGATAGCAATATCACCCAACCAGGATGTGCGTGAATAACTTAACAGCAATAATGTAGTTAACAAGGCAATCGGCTTCTCATGCAGGAAAAAATAAGAAAATATGAAGAGTCCAAACTTTAACCTACCTCCTCATCCCTGTGGATGAAATTCATGAAACCTTCATGGTGATTGTTGTGGTGAGCACACTTGGGAGCATTGGCAGGAAGTTGCAGATAGTTTGGTCCAAGCCTGTGCCTCTGTGAATCAGCATAAGAGAATATCCTGGTTTGAAGCATCTTGTCATCAGAGTAATATACACCAGGAACTATTATGGCAGGGCAAAATGCAAGTTGCTCATTCTCAGCAAAGAAGTTGTCTATGTTCTTATTCAGGACCAAGCGACCAACAGGCTGCAAGGGTATAATGTCCTCGGGCCATGTCTTGGTTACATCAAGAGGGTCAAAGTCAAATTTGTCTTCGTGCTCAGGATCTATTGTCTGAATGAATAGTTTCCACTCGGGATAGTTACCAGCAGCAATCGAATCATGAAGGTCTTGAGTGGCATGACTATGGTTGGCTCCTCCCACCTTAATGGCCTCTTCCTCCAATAGACACTTCACACCACTCACGGTCTTCCAGTGAAATTTCACATACACTGCTTTCCCAGCCTTGTTGACCAGGCTATATGTGTTAACTCCAAAACCATCCATATGCCTGTAATCTTGTGGAACACCCAAATCATCAAATAAAAAGGAGAACATGTGAAGGCTCTCCGGAAAGTGAGAGAAGAAGTCAAGGATCCTCCAATTCTCCTGGATGTGGTTCTTAGGGTTGGGTTTAAGAGCATGGACCATATCTGGAAACTTCATGCCGTCACGTACAAAGAAGACGGGAAGGTTGTTTCCAACAAGATCAAAGTTACCCTGTTTCACAAGGCAAAATTAGGAATAATGTACAACACCAAAGCACAACTACTGCCATATTTCTTTAAAGGTTAAACTAAATATTTGATTCTTCTAGTTGTCTCTGTACAAGAAAATTTTAAGTTTTATCTCTACGATGAGCTTAGTTTTAAACATATTATTTTTCAACAACAGCAGCTGAAATGTTAGGGAAGATATTTCCTAAACATGTTCTAAACATGCAATATGTTTATTAATCTATACCTCTCTGGTGTAAAATTTCACAGCAAAACCTCGAGGGTCCCTCAAAGTTTCAGGGCTACCACGCTCATGGATGACAGTTGAAAAACGGACAATTACTGGTGTCTGAACTCCAGGAGCTCGCAGGAAATCTGCACATGTCAGGTGAGAAACGTCATGTGTGACCTCAAAGAAACCCTTTGCACTAGCTCCCCTGGCATGGACAACACGTTCTGGGATCCGTTCCCTGTCAAAGTTTGCAAGCTTTTCCACAAGATGATAATCCTCCAGGAGAATTGGACCTGCCAAAATGGATAAAATAACGTAAGTTTCCTCTTTTCTGATTAAATAATATTCATCCGAATTCAATACAGATATACACCAGTGTGACAAACACATAAATAAGCCAACACCCCATCGGCACCCTCGCCAAAGTATAGGAAAAAAAGGACCGAAATCTCGTAATCTTTTTCCACGTAATTGTAACTAACAAGTTGCAACGTAGATAAGTGAAATCAAAGTTTACACTATACATAGAGATATACAATCTCTATGATAGAAACAGTGCAAAGAATCAATACATGCCAGAAAGATTCTATTTGGATAAACTTTTTTCATAAATCGTAATAAGGAAAACAAATATGAAGGGAAAATTAAACAAGTTTCTCCCACAAAACTCAAATTTATTTATGCATAAAATCAAATCAAATTTTGGTAAATGATAGCACTTTTACAAATTAATTAATGTATAAACTAACCTATGCGAACTGGAAGAAACTTGGTTCATTTTTTTTCTCTTTTTTCGGGGGAAAAAAAATATTTTAGTCTATACTTTTGGTTAAACATGGTTAAGATCCCTATATTTTTAAAAATTGATAACTTTAGTCTTCCATAGATTTTAGTTCCTCCTTCCTAAAAATTCAACATCTTTCTAAAGTTAGGAGAATCTAAATACACATGTTTTTTTAAAGTTCGAAGACCAGATAGAAGAGTACATGGACCTTGATCACGTTTAACCGAATATTCAAGAACTAAAAATAGTGTATATATGTTTGTTGAAAAGTTTTTCAGAACATGGCTTAGATGTTGCATTCTGAATATTCAGTGAACCGTGACTACCAAGGGTAATAACTAACTGCCAAAACCAGATTCACCTATAGTCTATACATACTCATTCACATGATCCACACATCCTGTACTAATAGCCCTCAAAACACAACAAAGCCAGCAAAATCATATTATTTACCAGGGTTCTACTTCGCTGGCATAAAAAAAGTTAAAGTTGAACAATTCTAGTAAGCAAGGAATCATTCAAATGCGTGATTATGCAACAATTTCAGCTAGGATGAGTACCTCTAGTTCCAACAGTTAAAGAGGAGTTGTTGTTCCAAACAGGAGCACCGGAATTTGTAGTCCAGAACGGAGAATTGAAAGCGCTGGATGGCCGGTGCTGCATCACACAAAGAACCAGTAAGCAAACAGAGTCTAATAACCGATTCACACGACAGTAGTTGCTCCACGAAGCGCAGATTTCAAAGAGTTCACAAGTTATAGTTATAGTTAATAATCCAGAATTGAACACGTTGAGATAAAAGAAACGGCGAAAACGAAAAAGAAGAAGATTTGGTGAGTCTAGTAATGGTGCAGTCGGAAAACATTAGGCAATTAAAGAAGAGAATGGCGAATAGCAATACCTTGTAGGGATCCATGGTAACGGATGAGACTTAGAGACGAAAGAAGAGGATGAGAATGAGATTAGGAAAACGGCAATGCTGTTTCGTTTCGTGTGGCAATCGCGAGTCTTACGGCCTTATAAAGACTTTTTTTTTTCCTTTTCCTTTTTCGAAATTTCATTCTTGTCTTTTTTTTTTTGGTAAATATATCATAATTATCAATGAATATCCGTGAGACACGAGACATAGCCTCGTTGGAAGACGGGAAAGGAAAAATGACAAAAATTAATGATAATATTTTTAAATAAAGAAAACATTAAAAAGTCAGATTGTATAATTAACAATTAACATCCAATAGATAAAAAAAAAAAAAAAAAA
>Ga0209589_1000375_pt1 | contig 59998 bp, 26 predicted proteins | sample CowpeawhiteBW_FD_187525 | JGI IMG/M metagenome (GOLD analysis project Ga0209589, IMG submission 187525) | Root nodule microbial communities of legume samples collected from California USA - Cow pea white BW (SPAdes) (version 2) | ecosystem: Host-associated > Plants > Roots > Nodule | place: USA... | reverse complement strand
ACACATATATATATATATATATATATATATATATATATATATATATATATATATATATATATATATATTAGAATTGATAGTGTCTACCATAATACTTTTTATATTATTAATTATCACAAATGACTGTTAATATAAAATTTAAAATAATATTATAAAATTTTAAAAACTGAAAAGAATGAGTGCATTGACTAAATTTATTTATTAGATAAGAGTAAGTGCATTATATTATATTATAGTCCATGGTGGAGTGTGTAAAATTTTCATTAACTTTGCAATGCCAAGGAACCATTGGTTGGTTTGGACAACATTGGGTGATGGGTCTTCTCTGCCATTATACATCATAATTACATATTAGAGAATCCAAATTCGATTACATATTAATAAACTTATCATTTTGTTTATAAAATATATTTTAAATATCAAATTATTTGTTTAAGTAGGTTAGTACTAGAATGTTGTGCTAATAAGGGGAATAAATGAAAGAACCACGAGTACTTCTATGCTCTTTTTTTTTTTTTCGAGACTAATATTGCATAAAATTTCGGGATTAAAGCTCGATTCATTAAAAAAATTCCATAAATTTCTGGATTTTTTTTTATTATAAAAAGATAATCATAACTTAAACCCAGTATTAGATAAACTTTACTTTGTTCGTATTTATTTCATATTCTTCATAAAATTACTAGAATTATTTTTCCTAATATTGGTGTATTTAACATAACTTACATAGAGAACTGTGTGAAGGCTCTCAAAAGAATTGTTTAAAGAATAAAGAATAAGCAATGAATTGGATGGATGCATTAAATTATGTTTGAGTTGATAGGTTTTTCCAAGATCGTTTTCGTGGGGTTAGGGAACACATTTTTGTCAACAAAGTTATACAATCATTTTTCTTATTTAATACAAAATCTCATCATATTATCATAAGACAAACTCAAATGTCATCAACTACTTCTATTAAATCATAACAAACTATTTCAGTGTAATAGTAAAGTTTTAAATATGGCATTACATTAAAGATTTTATAAAAAAAAAATTATCTTTTATGAAAATCTTACCACTGAAACCATAATTATTTCAGATTAAAAAAATATTATTTATTTTAAAGTTGAATTTTTTTTCATCATGGTTTTATTATTTATAATGTTTCTAAGTTATAACAGGAATATAATCCATAATGTGAAATACTCAGAATCTATTATTACGTTACGTAAAGTGAAACTTTGTACAGACTCCAATTCCTATAAATAAAATTTGTCTCCATTATGTTGAAGTCATTCATACCTACTCATCCCTTCATTTCTCTTGTAATCATGAACATATCTCCGTTCCAAAATGCTATCATTTTTTGGTGGTTGATATGTGGAATCATGTTCAACCATATCTGTTGCAGCTTCAATATTGGTTGCCACCAACAAGACATGCATGCTCTCCTAAACTTCAAGCAAGGAGTCACAGACACATCTGGGGTGCTTTCTTCATGGTCCACCAAACTAGATTGTTGTGAATGGAATGGAGTCATCTGTAACAACATCACAAGTAGAGTCACTGGAATCACTCTCACATGTTTTACAACCCTTCCAACTTACAGGGACCAAGTAGAAAAATCACATTGCCTTACAGGTTCCATTCACCTTTCTTTATTGTTAGCAGAGTTAGAATTTTTAGATTACCTGGATTTAAGAAACAATGACTTCTTAGCATTGCAATTTGATTATATGCATAATCATCGGGGTGTCAATTCTTCAACTCTTCGTCATCTTGATTTATCGCGTAACTCAAATCTTGCCATCAATAGCCTTCAATGGCTTCCCTATATTTCTTCCTTGGAATATCTCAACCTCCGTCATATTGATCTCAGTAAGGAGACTAATTGGCTTCAATTAGTGACTATGCTTCCATCACTTTCATTTCTCAATATGCGTGCTTGTCAGCTTAAAGACTTGAGTTGGTCTCTCCAGTATGCTAATTTTACAGCCCTCCAGGCTCTTGATCTTTCTTGTAATGAATTTAACTCAGAGTTACCTAAGTGGTTATTCAATCTTAGTTCTGGTATTTATGATTTAGACCTTAGACTAAGTTCTTTAAAAGGACATCTACCTAAGGCTTTGTTAAATCTTCGAGAACTGGAAAACTTGGTATTGGATGACAATAACTTTGATGGACCCATTCCAGATTGGTTAGGTGATTTCAAACATTTAGAAACTCTTTCTCTTGGAGCAAACAACTTTTCAGGATCTATTCCCACAAATTTGGGAAATCTCTCATCCTTAATCACCTTAGATGTTGCGTCAAATCCTTTGACAGGAGTTGTATCTGAGAGAAATTTAGCCAAATTGTCAAAATTAAAGGAACTGGAATTATACTCATATTCCACTTTAATCATTGATTTTGACTCCCATTGGATTCCACCTTTTCAACTTGAAGTATTAGTTCTTGGGTTTTCAAATCCCAATAATCTTCCTGCGTGGTTGTATACACAAAGATCTATTGAAAGTTTAACTATTATGGGATCATCATTTGAGGCTGGAGACAAATTTTGGAATCTTGTATCAAGAGTGGATGAAGTCCAATTACGAGACAATTTGATAGACGGAAACATGTCAAATGTGTTGTTGAATTCTACATTCATCGATTTGGCATCGAATGGTCTAAAAGGTTGCTTGCCACAATTATCACCAAATGTGGTTTTTGTCTCGTTAGTAAATAACTCATTATCAGGGGACATGTCTCCCCTCTTGTGTGATCATAAGATGTTGAATGGGAAAAACAATTTGTTGTTCTTGGACATATCAATGAATAATCTATCTGGAGGGCTTACCAATTGTTGGAAGAATTGGAAATCTTTAGTTGTTGTTCGATTGGGAAGCAATAATCTATCAGGCAAGATACCCCCATCAATGGGCTTCTTATCTAATCTCACCTCACTCCATTTGGATGAAAATAAACTACATGGAGACATTCCTCCCTCATTGCAACATTGTCATTCTCTTTTGGTCTTTAATGTCCGCAATAACCAATTATCTGGAAACATACCATATTGGATATCTCATAGTGTAATGACTCTCCAATTAAGGTCCAATCATTTTACTGGCAAAATCCCACCACAAATATGTCAATTTTCTTCCCTCATTATATTGGACATAGCAAATAACACAATTTCTGGTCATATACCCAATTGTCTTAGTAATATAAAATCCTTACTCTTCAACAATGCTTCATTGAGCAAACTTTCTTTTTACTTTCCTTCATATGATGGTTACTTCTACAGTGATGAATATCTTGAATTGGTTATAAAAGGTCAAGTATTAGTATATGAAAACAATCTACACTTCATGACCTTAATTGATATGTCAAGTAACAATTTGTCTGGAACAATACCTCCACAAATATTTAGTCTCATTGGATTGTCCTCTTTGAACTTGTCCCACAATAAACTAGCAGGAAAAATACCAAATGAGATAGGAAACATGAAAAACTTAGAGTCCCTTGATTTTTCATTAAACCAACTTGGTGGGCAAATTCCTCAGAGCTTGTCCAGCTTGTCCTTTCTGGGTTACTTGAACCTATCATTCAACAATCTAACAGGAAAAATACCATCAGGCACACAACTTCAAGGGTTCACTACACTTAGTTACATGGGAAATCATGATCTTTGTGGACCCCCACTTACCAAAATGTGCATTCAAGATGATAATCATAAAGACACAAAGCTTGTAGATGAAGATGGAAATCAATCTATATTTTTGGCATGGTTTTACATTGGAATAGAATCTGGATTTACGACAGGCTTTTTAGGAGTTTGTTGTGCTATTTTCTTGAATAGAAAATTGAGGCATGCTTACTTCAAGTTTCTTTATGACTTGAGAGATCGACTTTATGTCATGGTGATCATCAACATGAATCCATTCCGTTAAGATCAAAATGGTTGCATAATAATACTGGTATCTAAAATCTTTCTTTTTGAAATTTTATTTTAATTTATCTTTGAATAGTTTGCTCTTCACCATTACCAAAATATACTTTACTTCTTCATTTTCTTTTTAGTTTTTTAATTATTAATTATTCTTTATATATTGTTTTACATATTGTTTGAATTGCAGTAATATTTATATCCAACTTATTTAAAAACATATATAAATAAATGAATTGAGTTAAGAATATGAGTTTTCTCAACTCACATGTGGCATCTTAGCTTTTAAGTTTGTTTTTCTCTGCAAATTCTATTATAATTTAGTTGGTTAAAGTAGAGTAACTAATTAAATCAATTTTCTTTATTTTTGTCTAATCCTATTTTTTATTTATAAAAATTGGGTCCATGAAAAACAACTATAAGAAAAATGAAAATATATTAGAATAATGGAAAGAAGAAATATCAATTTAAGATGTTTTATGGTGTATTAAATAAGTTACAAAATTATATGATAATGAAAACTTGTCTATTAATTCATTTATTCTTATAAAATTTCTTGCATTATTATATCTCAGGTGTTTTTCATTCATGAAAAAGGAACAAGTCTTCAAGCGTAGAAGAGAACATGTGGTGTTATGAAAACACTACAAACAGTCTCAGCAGTGATGAACTTAATATTTAGATTTGGTTATTATTAATAGTTGGTGTATTTTGTTTTTTCCTTTTAAGTTACGCTGATGGTTTCCTACTTTATCTTTTCTTTTTTCTTTGTTCTCTGCAGCATTTAAATGAGATAAGTTTATGTTGTATGTTTTATAAACTAGTAAAAATGTTCCATATTAACTTTTCTTAATATTCAAAGTACTAAATATTGGTATAAATTTTAATATATTTAAAAAGAAGTTAATAAGATCATCGTCCATGAAAATTGACGTCATTTCAACTAATTTATATTCTATTAGTAATTGCAAAATTTTGTCATTCTACTATAGTCAGTATGTAGAAAAGTAGATTTTTTTTTAGCATGATGCAGTGCTTCTTAAAATGTTCCTAGAAAGTAATGTGATAATATACTAGGGTTAGGGTTAGAGTCTCTTTAAAAAAATAGCTATTAAGTTCATTTTTTATCTAATAAGAAGCTAACGACTAATTGATAAGTTCTTAACATATGCTTCTGAAAATATCACTAAAAGTTTTTCTTAAATAATAATCGATTTTTCTGATGAAAGTAATTAATTATTATAGAAATCAATTTAAATATTAATTTATAAATTATATATTATTAGTAATTAAAATAGTTTCAAAAATTTATAATTAATAATTAAAATAATTTTTATTATGAATTAATTTCTGAATTTATTATTAACATAAATTATCTAATTTTTTACTAAAAAAAATTTATCTCTAAATTAATTTTTAATTAAAAAATTAGTCTTTAAATATTTTTTATCAGTAAGAGTTTTGTTGCCGTTTATAAATCAATTTATTTGATTGGTAGATAAAGTAAATTATTGGAAAACGACATATAAGAATATGATTAACCATTATTATATTAATGAAAATGTGTTTTTAAAAAAAAAAAATATTGTTACATAATTATATAATTTTTTAAATATTTCTTTTATTAAACTGTTTTGTACATTTATTTATTTTCTAAAAACTGTATAGGCTTTTAATTTGGACAAGTTATCTTGTTTAAATGAGTTAATGTTTAATAAAATTTATTTACTTATTATTTATCAATTTAAACAATTGTTACATTTTCTTAATTTTAATTTTAACATATAGCATCATGCAATAAAATATTGGTTACTTCAAATTAAATTTTTTTTCTTGAACTCGCGCATGCGGTACCAAACCTGTGAGTTTGAGCGAGCTCACCGAGTTCATCTCCGAATTTATCAAGTTTATACAAAAAATGAGTTTGCTTTCAACTCGAAAGCTATTAGTAAGAACATAAACTTGGATGAGTTAACTTTAACTCGTGAGTTTAATAACCATGCATATATAACTACTATTAGACTTGACTTTTAAGTAACGTGAAACTTTTGGATATATCAACCAAATCCCATTGTAAAGGGTTAACGGAAAAAGAATTACTTGTAATTCTCTTTTTTTTTTTTTTCTAAAGACTATGGTAATGTTCCAACCTAATTCCACTTAAGATAACTTTGTTGCAGTCCACCATTGTTGATGGATTGTCTATGTTTGGTCTTGATGCTTGGATCATGTTCCTATCCCTAGAAAGCATCTTAATGGGTTAAAAGAGGGAAAACTACATCTAACCTCAAATTCTTAGCGATTTCATATTTTTATTAGAACAAGCCACTCGTTTGATATCTCAAAGGTATAAGTGACTTGAAATCCTCATTTTTCTTCCTCATATAGGTGTGATTGCACTCACATGGATATGGTTGCACCCACATGGTGTGAGAAGAATGTTAAACACAAAATTGCACTAAAATAATCCAACGACTCAATTCAACCAAACAAATTGAATTCAATTTATTTGAGATTTGGTCAAATCCACCTAATCGAATGTAACTCAATCTTTTAAGGATGGTCTCGAGTTCAACATATAAAACTCATCATGCAACACAACTAGTCAAAATTGTGAAATGTTATGAATATTCATAAATTGAAAGTAATGTAAGTATTATTTAAGTTATCCTATTATTTTATTAATTACATGTATATTTAAGTAATATAATTTATAACTTTTATTTTTTTAAAAAGAGGAGGATTAAAAGTTTACGAAGAGTTTATAATGTTGTCATAGACACATATCAATCATTAATTCAGCCCCGGAATTACATAACATCAGACCCCAAATGCATTTAGCAATATGTTAAGTCAATAAATCATACACTTAAGTCAGGATTCACAACCCATTAATTTTATATTGTCACAAATACATGAATAACATTAGAAGGAGAAAAGAACTTACCTTTGAAGGCCACAAACAGAGCAAACCCAACTAAGAGGATTTTGAGGTGATCCCCGTTGTGTGTGTGTTTTGGCAATAAAAAAAGAAAGAGAAGTGTGAAATTCCTTTTGTGTCTTGCATTGGAGAAACTTTGCGCTCATATAGACCTCTTGGCCCATCATTGAGATTCTAGTATTTAATTATAATGAGATATATATGAGGAAAGAATTGGTCCCCATGAAACATATTATAGAAATTAAATCATTGCATAATATCCATAGTATTGATTATAATTATTAAAAAATATTGCATCTAATTATTAGAATCATATATTTTCCTTAAACTGAAAATCCTAATGCAACACATTGATTTATAACAATGTATCAATATAAGCATAACTTGAATCAAATCATAACATAGTATCAATATATTGATTCTAATCATTTATCAGGAATATTTGCTTCAATTAGTAAAAAAAATATCTTCATCTGAGTGACAAAAATCCTAATGAAACACATCACATAAGCATAAAATCAATAAGATGACATTGATTATAATTACTAAAGAATATTGCTTCTAATAATTAAAATTATACCCTTATTTGAAAACAGTGATGTTAAAATATCTTTTGATGACATATCATGTGAGAAATGTAAATAGTGTAAATAAATAACAAGGAGTGGGGTGAAAACATTGAAACTCATGAAGAAAAATGTGATAATTAAAAATAAATTGGGCTCTTTCTTCTTCTTCTTTCTTATTTCAACTTTTTTTACTTATCTACCATTAATTAAAAACATACATCTTTCTATTTTTTAAAAATCAATACATTCATCCAAATGAAATTGAGTGTTGTCATATCAACTAAGGCAACTAAGGCGTGCACAATACTGTGCTTTAGAAGAGCATGCCAGATACGGATATAGAAACTTGCACAAAACTGTCTCACACTTCCTTGGATACGTAGCGTGAATCCAATTTATTTAAAAACTAGAAAATATTGTTTTGACAATAATTATTCTTGAACTAAGAGCCTGTTCGCTTGCGAAGATTTTCTGTTTCAGTGGAGATCAAAGGATGGATCAACAAAGAAGTAAGGTGTTCATTTTAGATGATATATGGGCGAGTGTTTGCAATGATTTGAAGGATGAATGGTTTTTTTTATCTCGCGTATGGAACGTATATTTGAAGGATTACTTCAACAAATGACTATTTTACCCATTTTATATACATTGGAATGAGTTGGATCCGTTCCCACTAATATTGGATCCGTTCACACTAATGTTGGATCCAATCCAATGCATCTGGATCGATCCCAATGATATTGGATCCAATCCCATGATGCTTAGATCCGATTCCAAATATATATATATATATATATATATATATATATATATATATATATATAATAAATAATAATATTAATAACAATATTAAATAATAATGATAAAAATAATATTAATAATTATTGTTTTGATAATAATAATAATAATAATAATAGTAATAATAAAAATATATTAATTTTAACTTTAAGGGTAAAATTGTAATCTTATATTTTAATACATTAAAACTTTATTTTTTTTATCTATCACATCATTCAAATCACTCACAAAATTTCATAAATTTACTTCTAAATTTACTCACTTTTACTCTCAAATTCCTTAAAAAAATAACACACACTTCACCCTTTAATCCACTCAAATTCATCTTCTCACTCTCCTTCAAATTCATCTTTTGAAGTGAACATAGCCTAAGTGATCCAGTCACTTTTATTATTGTTATTAGCGAGAATAAATACGCTATCACGTCTTTGCCTTTTATTTTTTAAGTTTCATTGAGATTTGAATTAAGATTAATAAGAAATATTTAATTAAATTAAGATATTTATGAATGATTAAAATTAGAAAAAAAATGTATACAAAAGAAGTTATCAAAATAACTGTTAAAGATAAAAGTGGTTTATAGAATAATAGTTAAAAATAAACTATTTATAAAATAATTATTTTTTAAAATAATAATTAAGAATAAAACTGAAATATATATAAATATAGACACAAAAAAGTATCATCTTTATATATTGACACAAAATTGACACAAAAGAGGATATTTTTTTATACATTGATGATATAGATAATAATAATAAAGAAGGCATAATTTATTTTAATTAAAAGAAAAAAAAGACGAAGAATAAAATATTTCAGAATTATCTAAATCAAATATTACCCTGTATTAGAAAAAACTATTTCATAAATTTACATAAACATCTTCAGAACAATTGCATCCTAAGAAAGGAGAAAAAGAAAGAGGAAAAAAAAATACCACTTTTATACCGTGTGTATTGTTGATAACGTTAAAACATCTCCTAGAATCGGAAGAGAGCCTTTAAAAGAAGAAGGAACCCGAATAAAGAATGAGAAAGGAAAACAAAAAGGATTTTGGAAAGGATATTATTATTTTGATACCTAACAAACTTTTACATACTTAACATCCGTTATTTTATCTTTTAATTTTCTCTATTTCTTTACAAATACAAAAATTAACTTTTTTTTTAATGATCAAAATACTATACTACTTTCCTTCTAAGAAATGCAGAGCCTCTATGGTAGAACACTTTCTCCTATGCCATTTTAAATATTTTTTTTATTTATTTTACATAAATAAAGTATTAAAAAATATTTATATAACATTCATCTAAACAACAAATTTAGTCCCAGATGGAAAAAGATAACATTGTTTTATTTTAAAAAATTAAGACTAATTGAATAAAAAAATTAAATATAATAACTAAATACCAGATAATAACACATGACACTACTAGTTTGTTAGGTAACTGAATACAAGATAATTATACTTTGTGACAAATCCTTCCACCATAAATTGTAATGAAGTACAATACTCCATTCTTAAGTATTTATTAGAACAGGAGTAAGTGGAAGGTGATGGGAAGCCATAGTCCATGGTGGTGTAGTGGTTAAAATTCCAATAACTTGCCAATGTCAAAAGAAGGAATCATTCATTGTTTTGACCCACTGTGAGGACTCTCAATCACATTTTCTGATAATTTTCTGCTGTTGTCTATTTATTCAATCTTTAAAATATATTAGTGTTAGTATACTAAATTTTTTTTATATATTTTAAAACATCAGAAATTAATGTACATCCATATTATAAAGATTTTGTTAATAAGGCATTAATTAAAGTTTTATAAAAAAATTGTCTTTTATAATAATCTCACCCGGTGAAAGCATAACTATTTCAGATTAAAAAAATTATTATTTATTTTAAAATTAAATATTCTCATCATGGTTTCATTATTCAAAATGTTTTGAAATATTTAATTTCATTTTAATATTTAAGTTGTAAATATGGCACTACATTAAAGATTTAGAGAAAAAAAATCTTTTATAGTGATTTTACCCGGGAAAGCATAAAAGTTTCAGATTAAAAATAACAATTATTTATTTAAAAGCTTACTATTTTTATTGCAATTTAATTTTTTTTAAAATACCTTAAAATTATTAAAAACATATAATTACTCGTAATCCGATAATTAATGGATAACCTGCCCGCAATTAGTATAAATAGATAGTTTCTCTCCGTTAGGTTCAAGTCATTCACCACTTCATTTCTCTTGTAATCATGAATATATCTCCCTCTCAAAATGCAATTATTTTTTGGTGGTTGTTATGCGGAATCATGTTCAACACCGTCTTTTGCAGCTTTGAGAGTCGTTGCAACCAACAAGACATGCATGCTCTCTTAAACTTCAAGCAAGGAGTGAGAGATCCCTCAGGTGTCCTTTCTTCATGGTCCATTGAACTAGATTGTTGTGAATGGAAAGGAGTCATCTGTAACAACATCACAAGTAGAGTCACTCGAATCACTCTCCCATGTTCTACAACTCTTCCAATTTACAGGGACCAAGAAGACAAATCACATTGTCTTACAGGTTCCATTCACCTCTCATTGTTGTTACTGGAGTTGCAATTTTTAGATTACTTGGATTTGACAAACAATGACTTCTTAGCATTACAATTTGATTATCTGCATAATCATAATTGTCACAATCTATCTTTTCCTACTTCTCCTCCTCAGTGTGTCAACTCTTCAACCTTTCGTTATCTTGATTTATCACTTAACTCAAATCTTGTCCTCAATAGCCTTCAATGGCTTCCCTATATTTCCTCCTTGGAATATCTCAACCTCCGTCATATTGATCTTAGTAAGGAAACTAATTGGCTTCAATTAGTGACTATGCTTCCATCACTTTCATTCCTCAATATGGATGCTTGTCAACTTAAAGACTTGAGTTTGTCTCTCCCGTATGCTAATTTTACTGCTCTTCAGGTTCTTGAACTTTCTCAAAATGAATTTAAGTCAGAGTTACCTAAGTGGCTATTCAATCTTAGTTCCACTATCTATATTTTAGACCTTAGCGTAAATCATTTAATGGGACCTCTACCGAAGGCTTTGTTAAATCTTCGAGAACTTGAACACTTGGTCTTACGATTCAATAACTTTGTTGGATCCATTCCAGACTGGTTAGGTGAACTGGAACATCTACAAACTCTTAATATTGGAACGAACATGTTTTCTGGATCTATTCCCACAAATTTGGGAAATCTATCATCCTTAACTACCTTCAGTGTTGCCGCAAATCCATTGACAGGGGTTGTGTCTGAGAGAAATTTAGCCAAATTGTCAAAATTAAAGGAACTGGAAATATACTCATATTCAACGTTAATATTACATTTTGACTCCCACTGGATTCCACCATTTCAACTTGAAGAATTAACTCTTGGGTTTTCAAATCCCAACCTTCCTGCGTGGTTGTATACACAACGATCTATTGAAACTTTAATTATTGAGTATTCATCATTTAAAGCCGAAGACAAATTTTGGAATTTTGTATCAAGAGTGACTGAGGTCCAACTAGTAAATAATTTGATAGACGGAAACATGTCAGATGTGTTGCTGAACTCTACATTCATTGATCTGTCATCGAATGGTCTAAAGGGTTCCTTGCCTCAATTATCACCACAGGTGACCATTGTGTCGTTATCAAATAATTCATTCTCAGGAGACTTGTCTCCCCTCCTTTGTGATCACAAGATGTTGAATGGAAAAAACAATTTGTTGTTCTTGGACATATCATTAAATAATCTGTCTGGAGAGCTTACCAATTGTTGGAAAAATTGGAAATCTTTGGTTGCTATTCACATGGGAAGCAATAATCTATCAGGCAACATACCCTCATCAATGGGGTTGTTATCTAATCTCACATCACTCCATTTGCATGAGAACAAACTACATGGAGTGATTCCTTCCTTATTGCAAAATTGTCACTCTTTATTGGTATTTAATGTTCGCAATAACCACTTATCAGGAAACATACCAGATTGGATATCTCACAGTGTCATGGCTCTTCAATTAAGGTCCAATCATTTTAGTGGTGAAATCTCACCAAAAATATGCCGATTGTCTTCCCTTATTATATTGGATATTGCGCATAATGCAATATCAGGTCATATACCTAGTTGTCTTGATAATATTAAAACCCTACTTTTCAACAATGTTTCACAACACAAACTTTCTTTTTCCTTTCCTTCATTTGATAATAATTACTTCCTCAATGACGATAGTCTTGAATTGGTTACTAAAGGTCAAGTTTTAGAATATAGTGAAAACCTACATTTTATGACCTTAATTGATATGTCAAGTAACAATTTGTCTGGAACAATACCTCCACAAATGTTTAATCTCATTGGATTGTCCTCTTTGAACTTGTCCCACAATAAACTAGCAGGAAAAATACCAAATGAGATAGGAAACATGAAAAACTTAGAGTCCCTTGATTTTTCAGCAAACCAACTTAGGGGAGAAATTCCTTACAGCTTGTCCAGTTTGTCCTTTTTAGGTTATTTGAACCTATCATTCAATAATTTAACGGGAAAAATACCATCAGGCACACAACTTCAAGGGTTCACTACACTTAGTTACATTGGCAATCGTGATCTTTGTGGACCCCCACTTATCAAAATGTGCTTTCAAGATGATAAACATAAAGAAACAGAGCTTGTAGATGAAGATGGAAATCAATCTAAATTTTTGACATGGTTTTACATCGGAATAGAATCTGGATTTGTGACTGGCTTTTTGGGAGTTTGTTGTGCTATTTTCTTAAACAGAAAATTGAGGCATGCTTACTTCAAGTTTCTTTATGACTTGAGAGATCGACTTTATGTCATGGTGATCATCAACATGAATCCATTTCGTTAAGATCAAAATGGTTGCATAATAATACTGGTATGTAAAATCTTTCCTTTTTAAATTTTATTTTAATTTATCTTTAGATAGTTTGTTTTTCACCATTACCAAAATATACTTTAGTTCTTCATTTATTTTTAAATTTTTTTAATTATTAATTATTCTTTATATATTGTTTGGACTATAGTAATATTTATATCTAACTTATTTAAAAATTTATATAAATATAAATGAATTGAGTTTAGAAGAAAACCATTTCTCAACTCCCATATGTCATAGTTGTTAGATTATAATTTGATTGATTAAAAAAAATGCTTTTGTCAAGGTTGAATTCTAGTTAATGCTTATTGAGACATATCAAACAACTCATTGATATTGATATCATTTTTATTGACTAAAACTAGAATTTGGTATGCAAACGAGTCAGCCCATTTAAGTTTGCATATGTATCAATGTAAGGCTCAATTATTTTCTACTCTTATTTTTAAGGGATGTCCCTAATCAGTTGGACCTAAAGGCTAGCTTATAGGGTGACAAGGCCTCTAAAGCAACCAAGACCCCTCATTCTGCACTCAATTGCCAAAATCAATGCTCTCGCTCTTCCCTTTTCTCTCCACAAAAGTTCTGCTAGGGTTTGGGTTTTACCCTTCTTTGCGTTAACTCAACCCCATTCTTCAATCCATGTAAGTTGATTCTCCACCGTACCTTTTTCATTCCCAGCTCTGTCATCATGATTCTAACTAGGGTTCACTATGGTAACCCATTTTGAATCTATTCCACTGTTTTACAGATCGTAAATCTGCTCTGTGGTCGGTAGTACTCACTTACTTGGGTGTCAGGATATTTTGCTAGCTTTTTTAAGATAAGGGAAGCTAGGGTTTATGTATTTAAAGTTATTTTGACGATTTTTGGTCTGTTTGTATGGCTGTGATGCTTGAATGAGGTTGTTGGTCGAATAAAAATGTATGGTGTGCGAGTATGTTTGATTGATGTGGCGCTACTCTTTTTCTGCATTGCACACTTTTCGTAAAATTAAAGTTACTACTGTATTAACTGTTGGATGGAGCTGAAATTTTAACAGCTGATCCTTAACACAAAATTCTTTACTTTGACCGGTCGGATCTTTAATCGAAGCTCTGTAGTGAGAGCAGTTTTTATAGCAAGGTCACTGTAGTTTGTTTGTTGACAACACTGCACACTTTTCGTAAAATGAAAGTTACTACTTCGTTAACCGTTGGATCGGGCTGATATTTTTACAGCTGATCCTTAACACAAAATTTTTGACTTTGACTGGTCGGATCCTTAATCTGAGCTCTGTAGTGAGAGCAGTTTTTATCGCAAGGTCACTGTAGTTTGGTTGTTGACAACATTGACCTTTGTTGCTTGTTTGGTTTACAACTTTCTTTATAGTTATTCAATTAAGTTGGTTCTTGATTCAATCATATTTAATTTGAATATAAATACAAAAATTTTCTGAGCTTTACACAAGCTGCAGTTTTATTTCTAAAATTCCTAAATCGTTTGCATAATGTGATGTTAAGTTGGATTGCTATGTTAAAGCATGAGATGAGTGAATATGCATGAGTAAGAGGGTGTATGAGTTGTGAATGATGAGCTTGGATAAATCTTGGCATGTGATTTCAATGAAATGGTTGGTATCAAAATGGCATGGTATTGGTATGAGGTGAAATTCTATATTCATGGATTGGGAAGGATGAGTTAGAATGGATTCAACATGGAATATGAATGAGGATTTGGTTATAAAGGTTGGCATGAGAGTTATGTGCATGATAAATATTACTTTATTGATTGAGTATGTTTGGTTTGTGTCAGTGCGTAATTCCATGAGCCTCTAGGTGAGACCTCATGGTAGTGCTTCAGTGGTTGGGACGTAATTCCATGACCCCTGTTGTGGAAGTTCATGGTGGTGCCCCATCTATATAATTTGGTAAGGATTCAAGGTAAGGTTGCATCCTGACACTCTAAGGACCCAATTAGTCTCACTTAGAGCGGACTGACTCTTGTGGTGAGAGTAGCAAGAGGCCTGAAACTCATCAAGGGATAACCTTGTGTGTGGGGGATTGAGACATTGTAACACTTGTAACACTTAGCTCGGGGGTGAGCAGTTCGGGGGTGAGCAGAGGTATCCATCACAAGTGCAAGCATCCGCTGAATCCGACCAGATTATATGTATTCGGATGAGTCGTGTCGAGTCTAGTGTATTGCTTGAGGAGTCATAACATGTTTGTATGACATATACTACTTGGATTGTGTAATAGCATGTGATTGCATGATAAATTGTTTTCTACTCAAGCTTACCCTTTGTTTGTTTGATTGTTATGTGTGTGGTTTTCTCTTTTTGCGATGATCATCAATTTATTGATGTGAGCAGATGCGAGAACTCCTCGTGGTCATCAGGGTGATGGAGGTTCCGCTGCTTAGTCCGTGTTGGGACAAATCCCGCTTTTCAGAGTTTACTTTAGGGCTATGGCCCATGTATTATCTGCTCTCTAAGTATTTATTTTAAACACTGTCGAACTATTTTCTCTGTCAAGTTATTGGCATCGTGGTGTGTCCCAGTATTTCATTTTTAAGTACCTTGCATATTTGTAAGGAGTGACTTGATACTCCGCAAATTAGTCCTTTATGTTATCTTGTGTAATATTCTATTTGATTATGTTAATATTTAAGTGGGGTGTTACAACAACATAAGTTTCGACATTAAGCCCAACATATCTTTTCAATTTTTTTCATAAGACATTGCTAAAACATTTTCATTCTCATCGCCATGTCCAATCGCCATATCCAATGGATTTAAAATTTGTATCTCTGCATCATCCCTATGAAATAATGGCTATACCGTATCTATAATTATATCCATTATATCTGCTTTTTTATGTTTCAAAATTAATTAATTAGTTTAAAAAAACAGTAAAAAAGTATATAATATTATCGGATGTTTAATAATAATAAAACATATTCTTATTTCTTAAATATTTATAAAGAAATTATAATTTTATAAATTTCAAATTATAGTATTGAAATAACAATAAAAAAAGTGAAAAAATTATATATAATATTACATGATTACAACTAAATAAAATTTCATGACAACAGAAAAATCTGTTAATTTTGCATATGGTAATAAAAGAAAGTTAATAAAATTAAAAAATAATTTTTAATATTATAAAAAAAAGTAAAAATATACAAGTTAAAAAATAAACATTATGATTATGATACATCATTCCAAAAAATTGCAAAAAAAAACATTAAACTTTAATTAATAATAATAAAAGATATTCATTATCATATTAAATTATTATATTATAATAAATCGAACGTCTTTATGCAATTGTAATGGTAAACCTATATGATACAAAAATATAATTATCATCAAAATAATATTGTATATGACAAAATAAATAATAAATAGAAATATTCAAAAAAGTAGAATGATCAAATGTGTGTCTTAAAAATAATTCGATATATCATTAAACAAAATCGCATTAAGGAAAGTAAATGTATAACTAATGATAGGATAAATGAAAAATATTTTAGAGATCTAAAAATGTAACGCCCCAATTAAAAAGGGTAAATTCAATTTAATAAAGCGTCACACATATATAAATATCCAGAGAGTGCAGAAATAGGATAAGAAGGTACATAATATCCCCAACCATGTTCATAACAAAAAGAGAGGAGGCACTACACTGCCTAACCTAATTAAAATGGATCAATAACAACACAAGTTCTTGTACAGAAAGATAAATCTAGATAATAAAACTTCTTCAGCTGAGGGCTCCATAGTGAGCCCCATACCCGTCCATAACCATCAAGCTGTAGCATCTCCATCGCCATTACCACTGTCATTGGTTCTCACATCTGCTCACATCAATAGAATTAATGATCATTTCAAAGGAGGAAGATCGCACACACAACCATACAAACGAGCGAAAGGGTAAGCTAGTGCGCAAAATTCATACATCATGATAATCATCATTCAATCATATAATCAAGCATAAATGACGGGAACCCACACATGATATACCAAACCCCTTCAAAACTACAAGACTTGACTATCCGGATATGCATAATGAGGCACCACCACAAGACAATGGAATTAAGTCCTAGTAGTAAGGTATCACCACGAGGCCTTCGCGGAATTACACCCTTACAAGAGGCACCACCACGTGGCCTACGTGGAATTACGTCCTGGCCTTGAGGCACCACCACGATACTCGCGTGGAATTACGTCCTTATGTTGAGGCACCACCATGAACTTTCACCACGAGGTTCATGGAATTAAGTCCAATAGGTGAGGCATCACCAGGGACTCCCATTAGGAAGGTCTATGGAATTACGTCTAACAGATGAGGCGCCACCAAGAGTTCTTACTACAAGAGTCATGGAATTAAGTCCTACCCACACTTTGTACATGTCTCACCAACCAAATCAGAAAGATCCCACGGTACTAACATCATGCATAAACAACCAATCATACATTTCATGCTTTCCAACTCATACACAACAAAGCAATATATCACTTTCACCTCAACCTCACATAATAATCAAGGCATCATCCCTCAAACCATCTAAGTAAGGTGTCCAAACCAGACAAACAAGCAACCACATCACTGACCATTCACATCAAAGCACACAACTCGCCCCTGTCTCGCTTAGGCTAGAAGACCTCGCTCAGGCGAGAGAGATCCCCTCGCTCAGGCGAGTTCCTTCTCGCCTAGGCAAGAGCTCGATAATAGCCCCAGCGAGTTCTCGCTCAGGCGAGTTCCTTCTCGCCTAAGTGAGATCACCTCTCACTCAAAAATGAAGACAAGTCGCCTGAGCGACTATTTGCGCAGAAAAGCTTGGGCGAGTCGCTGTTAGTCTCACCTAGGCGAGGCATGCTGGCTTGGACAAGAAAACCAGTGTTTGCCACTGTTCACTCGTGAAAAACGCAGAAACAGCACCAAATGTCATACATTTACCAATACCATGCAATCAAATCATGGGCATACTTCAAGCATATGATTCAAACTCAGAAAGCATACTAAAAATGTAAATAACTATAAACCCTAGCTTCCCTTAACTGGAAGAGCTAAGCGAAAAACCCCCAATACGCACACAGCGAGCACGACTGTCCTAAGGTGGCCAAAGAGGTGGGTGGAACCTGGCTTGAGCTAGCTTGGAGAAGGTTGATGGCAAGGAGGCACTGATTCTAAAAGTGAGGGAAGTGGAAACGTTAGGGCAGATTGGGGTCTGTTTTTACTCCTTGGACGAACCCTTAGGCCCACTAGGTTAATGGCAGCCCTTAAAACATTAAGGCAGAAAACTGGGCCTTACATTCTCCCCAACAACAAAATTTTTCGTCCTCGAAAAAAACAGACTTAACAGGGAAAAAGATGCGGATGTGACTTCCTCATATCCTCTTTTAACTCCCAAGTCGAGTCGCCCATTCTCCGATCCTAGATAACTTTGACAAGACTAACTGTTTTCCCTCAACGTTCCTCAACTCGGCTCTCCTCTAAAGCCACTGGTGGTATTTCCATAGTGAGATCCTTCCTGATTTGCACATCCTCTACTTCAAGCACATGAGAGGGATCAAAGACATACTTCCTCAACTAGACACGTGGAACACCGATTGGAGATTTGCCAATTGAGGGGGCAAAGCTATCTCATAAGCCATCGGCCCAATCCTCCTCGAGATCTGATAGGGACCAAGGAACTTAGGAGAAAGTTTTCTTGAGCAGAGAGCCCTTCCCACATCAGTGGTTCGGGTCACCCTCAAGAACATGTGATCTCCAGCATCGAACTCCAAAGGCCTCCTCTTACAGTCTGAATAAGCCTTCTGCCTACTCTGAGAGGCATGCATCCTATCCCTCACCATCCTCACCTTCTCAGTGGTCTGCTCTAACAATTCTGGCCCAACCAACACCGCTTCTCCATCCTGATACCAATAGAGAGGAGTCCTACACCTCCTGGCATAAAGAGCCTCGTATGGCGCCATGCCAATGCTCGCATGAAAATTGTTGTTGTAGGTAAACTCTATCAAAGGCAATACCTCATCCCAAGTACCTAGGTGGTCCAATGTGCATGTCCTCAACAAATCCTCTAGTGACTGGATCGTCCTCTCAGACTGACTATCGGTCTGAGGATGATAAGCCGAACTCATGATGAGTTTGCTACCTATAGCACTATGTAGTGTCTGCCAAAACCGAGACGTGAACCGCGGATCTCTATCAGAAACTATGCTCGAAGGCACCCCATGAAGCCTTACTATCTCCTTAATGTACAACTGGGCCAACTTGGCCATTGGCATCCTCAAGTTCATCGTCAAGAAGTGAGCACTCTTGGTCAATCGGTCCACTATCACCCAGATGGTGTCATGCCCTCTAAAAGTTCATGGTAAATGGGTCACAAAGTCCATTGAGATGTTGTCTCATTTCCACACTGGTATCTCTAAGGGTTGTAAGATCCCATCGGGCCTCTGGGGCTCCACTTTCGCCTTCTGACACGTCAGACAGGCGGATACAAATTGTGCCACATCTTTCTTCATTCCTTGCCACCAGAAGTTTTTCTTGAGATTCTGGTACATCTTAGTCATGCCAGGATGTAGACTAAGACGACTCTTATGCCCCTCCTCAAGGATCAACCGTTTTACCTCAGCATCATCAGGTATACATACTCTGCTCTGGAACCTTAGTATGCCATCATCACCTAAAGCAAAGTCTTTGGCCTCATCCGACCCAAGTTGTTTTCTGACCTTGTTTAGACTGACATCCAATAATTGTCTTTCTCTAACCGAGTTCAGGAGGTCACTAGATATGGTCAGGTTACTACATCTAATGAATCCTGATTCCAACTCCACCTGTAGTTTCATGTCTCTGAATTTCTCCAATAGTTTCACCTCTTTGATCATGAGGTGAACGGTATGCATCGTCTTCCTACTCAGATCATCGGCTACTACATTCGCCTTCCCTGGATGGTACAAAAGCTCAAAATCATAATCCTTCAAGAATTCCATCCATCTTCTCTGTCTCATGTTTAACTCCTTCTAATCAAATAGGTACTTGAGACTCTTGTGATCGCTGAATACCCAGAATTGAGCACCGTAGAGATAGTGTCTCCAAATTTTCAAGGCGAATACTATAGTTGCCAGCTTCAGGTCATGAGTGGGATAGTTTCTCTCATGCACCTTGAGTTGCCTCGACGCATATGCCACTACCTTTTTCTCTTGCATTAGAACACAACCAAGTCCAAGGTGGGAGGCGTCACAAAAACCTTAAAGGGTTTTCCAACATCCGGGATAACCAATATCGGGGCGCTCATCAAACGTCGCTTCAGCTCTTGGAAACTTTCCTCACACTTACCTGTCCAAGCGAAGGGTTGGTCTTTTCGAGTAAGCTGGGTCAGAGGCGCCACTATCTTGGAGAATCCCTCTATGAATCTCCTATAGTAGCCGGCTAAACCCACAAAACTCCTGATTCCAGTTGTTGACTTGGGACTTTCCCACTTAACCACCGCGTCGACTTTTGCTGGCTCTACTGTAATGCCTTGTGCAGATATCACATGGCCCAAGAATTGTACCTCATCCATCCAAAATTCGCACTTAGACAACTTGGCATATAGTTGTTTCTCCCTAAGCACCCTAAGTACTAGTCTTAGGTGCTCGGCATGCTCCTCTTGAGTTCTGAAATAGATGAGAGTGTCGTCTATGAAGACCATGACAAACTTATCCAATAATGGCCTGAAAATTATGTTCATGTAGTCCATGAACACCGTTGGAGCATTGGTCATACCAAAGGGCATGACTACATACTCGTAATGTCTATACAGGGACCTGAAGGTCGTCTTCTGCACATCCTCACCCTTCACCAGAATCTGATGATATCCGATCGCAAGTCAATCTTTGAAAACACCGAGGATCCATGCAATTGATCCATTAAGTCATCTATTCTCGAGAGAGGATACTTGTTCTTGATGGTCATCTTGTTCAGATACCGGTAGTCAACGCACAAACGTGAACTCCCATCCTTCTTCTTCACCAACAGTACTGGTGCTCCCCAAGGCGAAGTGTTGGGTCGTATGAACTGCTTTTCTAAAAACTCCTATATCTGTTTCTTGAGCTCTACCAACTCTGTCGGAGCCATACGATACGGAGCCATCAACACTGGCCCGGTTCCAGGTACCAAATCAATTGAGAACTTCACTTCTCTACTAAGGGGTAATCACGGTACTTCCTCTAGGAACACGTCTTCAAATTCTTGTACCACTGGTATAACAGACTTCATCTCTTCTCCCTCTACCTCCAAGCGTGTAAAGATCAGGAAACACTGAGCACCGTCCTGTAGCTCCTTCATAAACCCGTGAGACGATAACAACTCAGGCTCCTCTGAGTTGGGAAATAACAGCCTCTTCTCTCGGCAGTCTATAAGGATACGATTGGCAGAGAGCCAATCCATTCCTAGGATCACTTCCAACTCTTGTAGAGGTAGGCAGATCAGATTCACTTTGTACTTGTGTCCTTCTACCTCCACTGGACACCTAGCACACAAGGACGATGTCCTAACCAAACTCAATGTCGGAGTAGATACCATAAGGTCACATTGTAGTTCACAAACTGGCAGACCCAACCTTTGCACACAAGTTTCAGACACAAAAGAGTGTGTCGCTCCAGAGTCATACAATACACATACAGATTTACCAGCAATCACACAACGACCCATGACAAGGTTACCTGAGCCTGCTACCTCCGCTCTAGTCATGGCGTACACTCTGTCCGATGCTTGAGGCTTGTTGCCTCCCTTCATCTGCTGATTCTGGGCTGGGACTGGAATTAGGGTACGCGTCGCTGTCCTTACAAGGGTGGGGTAATCTCTGTCGAAGTGGCCTTCCTTGCCACAATTGTTGCACCTCTTGAAGCCTGCAAGTTGGGGGCAAACATTCCTCTTGTGCGGTCCCCCACACTGGTAGCATTGAATCATGCCCTGCTGAGAAAAAGATTCCCTAAACCCTTGAGACTGGGAATGAGGCCTAGTATAGGGTTTCCTCCTCTCCTCGTGCCTATGCCTGGACCCAGATGGTCCTCCCACTCTCTGCTGGTGTGGGTGCTGAGTTTCTACCTCCACCTTCATCTTCTCTATAACCCTAGTCTTCTCCACCAAGGCTGCCAAGTCCTTGATGGATAGTGGGGCCACCATCAGCCGAAGATCTCCACGGAGGCCATTCTCAAATTTCCTGCATCGCCACTCTTCATCTAGTGGCATGGTGTAGAAACGACTGAGATGCTTAAACTTTTTCGCATACTCAGCCACAAATTGGCTTCCTTGGGTCAACTGCAAAAACTCCACCTCTTTAGCATATTTGACGCTGTCGGGGAAGTAGTCGGAGAAAAACTTTCTCCTAAAGACCTCCCAAGTAACTGGTTCCTGCCTCTCCTCCATGATGGACTTCATACTGATCCACCAGTGCTCAGCCTCACCCGTGAGCATGTACACCGCGAAGGCCAATCTACTCTCCTCGGGGCACATCTTAGCATCAAAGATCCTTTCAATGTCCTTCAACCACTGATCTGCGACATCTGGACTGGTCTTCCCATTAAACTTAGTCGGGTGGTGCTTTAGAAAGTCTTCCAAACTCCATTCCCGATGGAGAGGTCTTGGCTCGGGACCGTGGGCATGGGTAGTGGTCCTGTTTTCCTCCAACTGACGGAGGGCCTCCATGTGTTGACGGTGAGCGTCCTCAACAGCCACCCTAGCAACTTCCATCTGCTGCATGACCAGCTACGACTGCTCAAGTGATGCCGCATGTCGCTGCATTGATGCTTCATGTTGTTGCATCATTGCAGTACTCTATTGTGTCAAAGCAGTAACCATCGCTTCTATCGCCCTGGCGATGTCTGGTGCATCGCCCTGAGAAGGCTGAGGGTTCCTACGCTGAGGTGCCATGTCACTGGCACACAGGAAAAACAAGAGTTAGACTTAGTTAGATGAGAGCTTAGCTAGCAACACACAAGCTACAACGGTAGCTAAGCAGGCACACTAGACCATAGATCCTAAGGAACGACCGCTCTGATATCATAAATATAACACCCCAATTAAAAAGAGTAAATTCAATTTAATAAGATAAGAGGGTACACAATACCCCAACCATGTTCATAACAAAAAGAGAGGAGGCACTACACTGCCTAACCTAATTAAAATGGATCAACAACAACACAAGTTTTTGTACAGAAAGATAAATCTAGATAATAAAACTTCTTCAGCTGAGGGCTTCATAGTGAGCCCCATACCCGTCCATAACCATCAAGCTGTAGCATCTCCATCGCCATTACCACTGCCATTAGTTCTCACATCTGCTCACATCAATAAAATTGATGATCATTGCAAAGGAGGAAGACCACACACACAACCATACAAACAAGCGAAAGGGTAAGCTAGTGCACAAAATTCATACATCATAATAATCATCATTCAATCATATAATCAAGCATAAATGACGAGAACCCACACATGATATACCAAACCCCTTCAAAGCTACAAGACTTAACTATCCGGATACGCATAATGAGGCACCACCACAAGACAGTGGAATTAAGTCCTAGCAGTGAGGCATCACCACGAGGCCTTCGCGAAATTACACCCTTACAAGAGGCACCACCACGTGGCCTACGTGGAATTACGTCCTGGCCTTGAGGCACCACCACGATACTCGCGTGGAATTACGTCCTTATGTTGAGGCACCACCATGAACTCTCACCACGAGGTTCATGGAATTAAGTCCAATAGGTGAGGCACCACCAGGGACTCCCATTAGGAAGGTCCATGGAATTACGTCCAACAGATGAGGTGCCACCAAGAGCGACTATTCGCGCAGAAAATATTGGGCGAGTCGCTGTTAGTCTCGCCTAGGCGAGGCATGCTCGCTTGGGCGAGAAAACCAGGCCCGTCACTGTTCACTCGTGAAAAACACAGAAACAGCACCAAATATCATACTTTTACTAATACCACGCAATCAAATCATGGGCATACTTCAAGCATATGATTCAAACTCAGAAAGCATACTAAAATTGTAAATAATTATAAACCCTAGCTTCCCTTACCTGGAAGAGCTAAGCGGAAAACCCCCAATACGCACACAGCGAGCACGACTGTTTTAAGGTGGCCAAAGAGGTGGGTGAAACCTGGCTTGAGCTAGCTTGGAGAAGGTTGACGGCAAAACCCTAGCAGAGCGTTGTAGCTACTCAAAGAGGCAAGGAGGCACTAATTTTGAAAGTGAGGGAAGTGAAAACGTTAGGGCAGATTGGGGTCTGTTTTTACTCCTTGGACCAGCCCTTAGGCCCATTAGGTTAAGGGCAGCCCTTAAAACATTAAAGCAGAAAACTGGGCCTTACAAAAAAAGTATTTCAATTAATCAAATTTTTCAAAGATAATAAAAATTGTTTTAACGTTGAAATAAAATTAAAATGAAATATCAAAGAGAATAAATAAAGAAGACAATTTTTTTATATTATTTATAAAATAAAGAATTTACCTTAATGAACACCTTATATTGAAAGTTTAAATATTTCTGTGTGAAAAAGTAGATAATAAATAAAAATACTAGAAATGATTAAAAATAATTACATATGAGATATAAAAATTATTTGATTTAGTGAGAGTGATAATATATCATTTAAATATAAGTACTGGAAAAGTATAATTAAAGGCGTGATAAGAGGTAAAATATATTTTATGAATATAGAATAAATCAAATTAAAAAAATTATATAAGAAGAAGAGAAAAATATTACTAATGGAAAAATATTTGCAATTAGGGTTAAATATGTTTTTGGTCCCTCAAGTTTCAGTGAAATTTGAAATTAGTCCCTCATCAAAATTTTTGACCAATTTAGTCATTCATCTCTCAAAATGCGTGAATTTAGTCCTTTTAACCAAATTTTGTAAAGTTTATCTAACGTTTCAAACGCATTTCATGATAGTATTTATATTATTTATATTATTTGATACATTTTTGCTTTAATGTTAACTTAAATACTATCATGAAATAGGCTTGCAAATGTTAGATAAATTTAACAAAATTTGGTTAAAATGACTAAATTCACGCATTTTGAAACATGAATGACTAAATTGGTATAAAATTTTGACATGGACTAATTCCAAAATTCACTGAAACTTGAGGGACAAAAACATATTTAACCCTTGCAACTATTGTTTTACTAATGGAAAACTGAGATTGAATGAAATTTAAAAGATACAAAACTAATTTTTTTTAACATAAAGAAAAGATCAAAATAAATCTAAATCAAAAAGGAAAAAATATTTTATTTTTTCATACATTCTCGTGTGCAGATATTTGAATTTGTTTTTTGGCTCCTATAGATAAATTGAAGCGGATGTTCCCAAAAGCAATATGAACATTTGAATCTCAATTCAACACTGCAGAGTGAAGCGAAAATGGAGCATCAATACCACCAAGCGACAGATGGGCTTTTGAACCTTTTCACAAAGGCCAATCACGATCTCTCTTCTGTTCACCATCGCCTCGAAAAGGAGTTTCTGCAGGTTTACCCTGACAATGTAAGCACAACGACCCATCTCGGTTTTCACAGTTTTCTGTGTACCCTCATTCATATTTCTTCAATTCCTTGCTAAATCCAATCATGGGCACCTCTAAGTTCGGACCTTTATGCTTAAAACTGTACTGGGCTTTGCAGGCTAACCCCATGCAGCTGGTTTCTAGAATCAAGAAGCTTCAGGATGATATAGCAACCTTGAAGGGGCAGTGCCATGAGCTTCTGGTTGCTAAGCAGGTACTTTATTATGAACTATTCTGCATTGTTTTGTCTTCTCGTGGGTTCTATAGATTTGAATTGCTGCAAGGTGTATTTGAGTGGTATTGATACCTAAGGTTTAGATTGCGGTTGCTGTTGCAATTGCGGTGACTCCAAAAATCTTGACATGTGGCTAAAATTGTGTGCTTATAAAGATGAAGAGCGCCTGTGTTTTGAATTTGATATGGTAGTTCACTTGTGCAGGATTTGATTGATCAGGCTCAGAGAATTCTGGTGGAGAACAGGAATTTGGTGCAGCGAATGCAACCATCCTTGGGCATCTTCTCCACCGGTGAAGATGATGCTGCATTCACTAACTTCAAACAGGTAATTGTGAAAATGTGTCTTTTTGTTTTAATTGGTTTTTTAAGTTGGTCCCCTCAATTTAAATGAATAAACCAATGAACTTATGTGGGAGAGAGTGAGGAAATTGGTGTGTATCTTTTTTAATTGATTTTTTTAAGTTAGTCTGTCAATGCTTTTATGCAGACAAATTAATAAAAATGTGAGCAACTGTGTATCATTTCCCTTTTACTTTTTTTGACGTTAACTTTTCAGTGTCTTTAAACAAGTAATGAAATTTCCTATACTGGATGTGCATTTTCTCATGAATTACTGAGAAGTGCATAATGGTTCATATGGACTCTGAAGAGGAGTTTTAGTTGTTCAAAGGATTCATCATCTGTGCTAGGTCTTTATTTCATAAAGGAATAAAATGTTATAGTTCAATAATGAAAGTGTAGTATCTTCCATCTGAAGGTATCAAAAAGGGGCATGATGGTAATTTATGAGGTATATCTTTGCTATTATCAATGGTTGCCTATTTTCCAAATGGTGTTTCTAGTGTTTACACCGTTTGCCAGCAAGCAACCAAGATAAATCAAATTTGGGGCTTTGCTTTTAATTTTACCCAAGCAAAGGTGTCCTTGGGTAGATTTCATGTTGCTTTGCCTACATAACCAAGTTTATTTTTGGTTGAGTTGGTGGAACGTGTGAACATAGAAAATGGAGGATTGAAGAAAACAATACATTCTCATTCTGTTTACTGTTTTCTTGCATTTCTGTTATACCATCCCGGTGTAAAGTGTTTTCATGCCAAATTTTGTATGTCATCACTTTTCACCTAGTGAGTCAAGCAGAAACTAAGAGCATTTGCAATATTCTTTTACACAATTTTAACCGATTATGCAGGTAATTGAAGAATGGACAGCTCAAGTAAGATCCAAAACAGGTTCGGAGTTTGAAAAATTTATTATATTGACAATTTTCCATATATTAAATTTAACAACATTATTTAATGGATATGTGTGTCATTGTTCTTGTAGTGACAAAATTTACCCGATGCCAATGTATTGGTTTGAATTAAATATATATTTTATTCAATATCTTTTAGTCTTTTGACTATTGAAAGAGGATACTTTGTTGTGGTCTGGATCAGTTCCACTATCTTAGAAGCGGGGACTGATGTGGTGAGGAAAGGGGAATGGAGTTGAATAGACATTAAATGTGAGGAGTGCAATGACTAAAAAGGGGGAAATTGAGCTTGGGTTAGAGTGTATTGTTGAGTCTCCAACTACCACTTCAGTCTCAAGTTTGTGAGATAGTTGTTTTTGATCCTTGCAAGGGACAGCTTGGGTTTTTTGTAGTAGAGCAACTGCATATAGCACTGGAGGTAGAGTGAGGGATTGAAGAAGAATATGGAATATTATTCTCAATAAATCGGACTAGGCACATCACATGAACACAATTGTCATGAGCTAGTTCATGCAGAAACTTAAGCTGTTACCTATTAACTGAAGTTCATGATTGGTTTTATACCTAACATTTTGTCACATGCACGGGCCCTTCAGACTTGCAGCATGGATAATGCTCAAACTCACTGTCCGTCGTGCCAAAATTCAACTTTTATATTTAGAAAAACAGGGGCAATGATGTCAAGAACTAATTCTCCCAAAAGCTTAAGCTATTAGGTGAAGTTTTTTTTTTTATTATTTGTAATCTAATAACAATAATGAACAAGGAGAGAAGTTATTTCTTCTTGTGAGTCCAGTAAGAGACCCCTCAAACCTCAATACAATCCCATTTCTTTCCTGATCTATACTCCTAAGTCATGGAGCTAGTTGTGTAGTTATAGATATGAGTGACCTTTTTATATTGCCTAAAGTTCCTATTTGTACCATCTGTACTAATATTATCATAGTTGAGATGTTAAGACAGTTATTACTGTTGTCATCTCACTTCTACTGACTCATTTTGTTGCACTTTTTAATGCCTCAATGTGAAAAAGTCACATGCCCACAATGATGCAGCTCTTATTAATTTCCCTGGAAGTTAAGTGAATTTAGGCTTAGCTCATCTCCTATAAAACTAGCTTGTAAGGTAAATTTTCCACTTACTATAATATGATTATATGCTGGTGGTATAATAGGTTCAATAAATCTGGCTAGAATAGGCTCTAGTATTATACTAGAAAGTGAGTTTAGGCTTAACTCCATCCTAGAAAATTGGCTAAAAAGGTGAGAATTACTTCAACTTAAATATTATATTTTTGTTCTATTTGTAGTCAACATGGAACTTTGGTTTTTCCCAAGAATTTGTTGCATTTAATTAACCAGTTTCGTTTATAAAAAGCCACCTAGACCTCAAGTTTGATGTTAGGAATCAGAAAAATCCCGCATTCAAAAGGGGTTTCCTCTTGTGGCATACTTCTGTCCAATCCCTCCTGCATCTGCCTTAGGTCAGTTGTTACTTGTGGGATCATTTGTGTAGAGAGGACTCTTCTGGTAGAGATTTTAGTGTTGAAAAGCCTTCTTTGAAAATCCTTTAGAAATGAAACACTGAATACTGGATGAACCAAGTTTCCTTATTTCGACAGTGTTTGCTGCTTGCACGAGCACAGTTCAGTAGAGCCAACTTTCCATCTTGTACCTCTTATCTCCTTTTGCAACAAGTCCTTTTTCCCCATTTGAGACTATTGTGGGCTTTCTCAAATGAATTTGTCAATAACCAATTAGAGAAAAAAATGAGAAGGAAAAAAATGAAATTAGCCCTCTACAAGTTATAATTAAATTGTTGAAAAGCATCTTTCAGAGAAGTTAATATGAAAAATCATCTGTAAGTTAGTATATGCTTAAGTTAATTTTAATTTATGAAATAAATTTAATTTTTTTACATATTTTTTTCTTCTGTAAGGACTTAGTGGAAACATGTATCCTGGTACCCTTTGTCTTGATTACTTGCGTAATTTATTTAGATTATGCCTCTGCCATTGGTGATGTGCCTAGAAAATAGCCAGGCAGTGGCTGTGGTTGGAAGTCTTATGATGCCTAATTAGGTGAAGAGTACATCAATGAAGGGATGGTTTGTTTCAGAGTTATGTCCACATTGACATTGTAGGGAAGGACTATCCAAGCATTTTGGACGGCTAATATCAAATCTGGTTTATCATACTGTACGATCTTAGATAATTACCATGCATGACACCGCAAGAATTCAGAAGTAGATAATATGATCTTAGGTAATTGCTGATAGAATTCTGGAAAAAATGAATTTCTGTGAATGTGTTGAATGCAGGGAAGGAGACACTTGATGCTGATTCTGGAGATATCAACAAACTGCTTTTCTCTGCTATAGTTCAAAGTAACTGATCTGCTATCACCAGGACAGTAATGTAGTATCCTTCTAGCTGGTTGCTTAAAATGTAAAGAAACAGAATGGAATTATGCAATGTTACTACTGAGTTAGGGTAGTGGAAGTAAATCATTAGTTGAATTGCATTATTCAAGATATATCTTATATGCAAACATTAAAGTAAAAAGAATATACAAGTTAAACATTTCACATATATTTGTGTTTAGAGATTTAGCTTGGGCCAAGAAGCTTAATCTTTGTAAAAAAAGTTAATTTAAATTCTGATAGCACTCTAAGATAGATGATCTGATTGTAGAAGTGACAGGGTCACTACATGTTGATTTATGCAGGTATGATGTGTTTGATTGAATTTGACTTGTTATGTTGAGTATTTTGGACAGTATAATTTATGATCAATTGGGTCTAATTGGTTCGATTAGAGAAAAAGGCAATCTAAGTCAACTTGATCAATTGATTTGTCCTTAGAGTATTCTGAATTATATAGACTCGCTGAATGAGACATTCTCAAGTTTGGGAGAATTCGTTTCTTTAAATAAACATAGCTTGTTAGACGAGCCTTTAAGTGAGGCTCACAGTGTTTTTGGATCGCTGTGTGAGTCAATCTCTCATTAAGTGAAATTTATTTTATTAAAAACCCTAAAGCTCATATAGGATTGGTCATTGGAAAAGTCAGGTTTCGCTGAACAAGTCTATTTTGTGAAAATTCCTAATACTTGGTCGTTGGACAAGCAACACTCTCACGGGGCAAAATTCATTTTGTGAAAATCTGAGAGCTTTAGTCATTAGACAAGTGGGTCTTAGAAATGAGAAATTAGATGTTTTCTAAATTTTTGAAAATTATGTTTTGTGTATTCTAAATTGGGATAGATGTTGAAGGAATGTTATGAACCGTGATGAAATGTGTATGAAACTTTTGAATAATATGAGATCTATATATGAAATGTGTATTTATTTGAATTGAGATGTGATATGTTGTATGATTTAAAAATATTTAGTTCTAAGGAGGAAATACTATGTTGAAAGGTTTTAGGTTCTGTATAGAAGATAATTTTGATACTACAAATATTGAACTCATGTAAAGAAAAATATTGGATGGTGAGAGTTGTTAAAAATTCTTGGTTTAATTACTCGTATAGTACCCAGTTTAGGGCTAGTGTGTCAATTAGGTATCCGGTTTTAAAAAAGTGTCAATTGTATCTCAATTTTTGAAAATTGCTTCAATTAGGTCCCTTTCAGACAGAGTTGACTAACGTCGTTAGTCACTGTGCCACGTGTTAATCTGTGGTTTTTTTGATTTTTTTTAAAATTTTTAAAATTTATTTTTAATTTTTTTTAATTTTTTTTAAAAAAATGAAAAATGCCACTTGTCAAGTCTTTGTGTGTGACACGTGACATTGTTAGTGTCACGTGGCATTACAGTGCCACGTGACATTGCAATGCCATGTGTCAATATCACCATCAGATGTCATTGTGTTGATTTCGATTTAGTTCCCATTTATATTTTTTCGTTTCAATTTAATGCCTACTTATATGTATTTGATTCAATTTTGACCTAATATTTTTTTGATAATTAAAATATTTTTTATAAAATTAAAAGTAATTAAGTATAAAAGTTTTACAAAAATTAAGTATTTGATATTTATATTAAAATTTAGTAGTAAAAGTCATTTTTAATAAAAAAAATTAGTATAACATTCATACCAATAGAAATTTTGATTTAAAATTAGTAAGAGATAATATTGTTCTATTTTGAAAAAAAAATTAACAAAACATGAGTACTTAATAAAAAAGTAATTAATAAAATAATATGTTAAAAATTCGTTTTTAATAAAAAATATTAGTATAATATTTATACAAATAATAAATTTGGTCTGAAATTGAGTGAAACATTATAAATATTAGTACTTAATTTTGTAAAAATATTTATACTTAATTATTTTTAATCTTATAAAAAATGGATTACAAAAATATTTTAATTATTAAAAAAAATTGGGACAAAATTGAATCAGATACACATACTTAGGTACTAAATTGAAACAAAAAAACATATATGGGTACTAAATCGAAATCAACACAATTACATATGATAGTGACACTGGCACGTGGCATTACAATGTCACGTGGCACTGACAATGCCACGTGTCACACACAGGGACTTGACACGTGGCATTTTTAATTTTTTTTTTTAATTTAAAAAAAAAATTAAAATTTTAAAAATTTTAAAATTTTAAAAAAAAATCAAAAAAATCATAGATTGACACGTGGCACGTTGACTAACGGCGTTAGTCAACTCTGTCTGAAAGAGACCTAATTGAAGCAATTTTCAAAAGTTGGGATATAATTGACACTTTTTTAAAACCGGGTACCTATTTGACACACTAGACTCAAACTGGTACTATACGAGTAATTATACCAAAAATCTTATAACCTAATACGCAGTGTGGAAAAAAATTGTGTCTGGTAGGTCTTAAGAAATTTACCTTTGTCATATATGAGTGAATTGAATTCCTACTAGGTAACTTTGTTGTGATAACAACCTAGTAAAGGTAGCATGACAATTACAAAGTTGAGTTTAGTTCAATGTACAAGTCTAGCAAATATAGAGTCAAATGTTTATGATTATATGACGTGATGCTTTATGACTTGAGAGATTTAGACACTTCATTTTGTGAATGATATCTCTAGATTTAAATGGATGAGAGATGAAATTATGTGTCGCATGATTTTATATATATATTTCCAAGTGTATGAAATTTTTAGAAGAATTTTAGCTTACATGTTTTGTTGCTTGTGTTGTTTTCAACTATAATTATAATATGTTATACTAGAGCGAATGATGTTTTAAGAGAAAAAAAATTTACTATTGAGTTAATGGTGGTAAATAAAGAAAAAGAATTTTATATTTTGAAAAACAAATATTAGTAATGAATGTTTGGTATTAATATATAACTAAGTTTTTTTGGATGTTTCATTTATGTTAACTCTTTATAATTATACATCATATAATTAAATGATTATGATGGTTTAGTAAATATATTTTATATTCTATTATTTTATTCATATAAATAGAATCGTAAATTATTATTTTTCTCCTAAAATTTTATTTTTCTTTAATCTTTCATTCATTTTTCTGTTTTTCAAATAGTTCCATAACCTAAATAATTTATATTCTTTAATAACACCCTACTAACTACTTACTATCATGTTTAACCTCTATTTATAATTAATCTCTATAATCACCTTTTTTAATTCAATTTATTTTTGTAAAAATGCATCTCTTTTTTCTTAGCAATATATAATAGATATGCATTTTTTTATAATAGAGGTATATAATTTTTCTTCAATTTTATTTCTATTGGATTGTTATAACTGATTTCGATTGGCACATAGGTAACGTCACTCTCAACCAATCATAATAATTAAAATTTCATTACATTTGTAATCGGTAAAATAATAGTGCCTTGGTATATTAAGATCTACGAATTTTAGTACAGTAATTTGTAATTTATGTTTTAAAATAATTCGTTTAATATTTTTAATCAAACTGTTAAATAGATTAATACAATTGATTAACATATCCGTTAATAAAGTTTTAAAGGCCTTAATTTTTATTCTAAGTTTTCTAAAATGTCCATAATAATAATTTATGTTTTTAAAATATCTATTTTATTTTTTTTAATTAAGCTTTAATATATTAAAGCATAAAAATATCAAAATATAAACTACTAAAAGAACATTTAATATTTAATCAATTAACTTACGACATATTGACCTTAGAACATGCTCGGGAGGCATTATTTTATTTATTTTTAACTTTTTTTTACCAGGAATTACTTCTTTTAATTATGTTTAAAGATTAACTTGTTTTTCTTAGTTTTTTGAAAGATTTTTTTCGGTTTCTCTCCGTTTTGTTTTATTTAACAACTACATTATTTCAATTGATGAAAGATGTTGTACTTCATCTGAAGTTATCAATAAATAATCCACAATTTCAAAATTAACTAAATATTTTCACTTCTCATAATAAGAAAATTTCCACTTACATGTATAATATAATTAATAGTACCTACTTCATGAGTTTTTTTTTTTTACATTATTAATTAATCATAAATGTTATTAATATAATTTTTAACATCGTTATTATAAATTTTAACAAATGTATTATATATAATAACTTACAATTGGATGATAATATAAGTTTACTTCAAACATCCTATGCATAAAATGCTTTTAGAAAGAAAAAAAACTAATACCAAAGAAGCTTTATAAATTAATTTAAAAGAAAAAAAAAACCCATAATAGACCGTATTAATTTAGATAGAAGGTAAGTTTAGTTTTCTAAAAAAATTACTTTAAATATTTTTGTTAAAATTATCTTTGAAGAAATTTGATCCAAAATGTAACAACATATGTTAGCAAGCAAGTACCTATAACCAAAAGGGACGAAAATGAAAGTTCAAAAATCACACGCCATTGGTAGACTAATACTACAGGTTAACAAGCTAAAAAATACTATATCTTGTTTACATTCTTTATTTGACTAAATATTTAAGTTGAATTTTAAAAATTATGTGCTAACGTATAAATTCTTTACATGTATTTAATAAAAAAATTGATAGAGAATTTAGGTATTTTGTTGTTTATTTTTTGAATAAGAGTAAGTGCGTGATATTCACATTTTGGAGTGATGAGTGAGAAGGTGTGAACCCATAAGCCATGGTTGAAAGTTTTGGACGGCAATGGCGCGTGATGGGTCTTCCCTGCCACTATTCATGCCTAGTGCATAACAAACACATGCCAATCTCATGTCTCTCAAAACAATGCAATTATCTATTCAAAGAAAGAGTCTCAGAACCACGTGTTCTAGGGTTGGACGGAAGATGTTATTTATTCATAGCGAAAAAAATGAACTCAATTTTATTAATCGAAAAAACTTGACTAAAATATTTTTTAACAACATTAACTGAGAAAAAAAGTTTAGCTGAAATTGATTTAAAAATAGACAATAATTAGATGTAATTTCATTTGTTTTTATTTAATACCGAATTCAGACCAAATTTCTTTGATTTAATAAAAACACATTATTTATCTAGGTACAAAAAGAATTTGGGATAGACTTTCCTTATTTATTTTGAAGCTGTCATCATCTGTTGAAAACTAACTACCTTACCCTTCAACCGACCACCAAGACACTCTAAATCCTTCTCGTACAATTTTTTGTTGTGCTGAACAACGTAGTTTTCTTCAAACAAAAACCCAGCTTTGTGCAACCCTGAAACCCTGCCTGCACTACCAAATTCGTTGCGTTCGCTTCAGTCGCACGTGACGTGGCACTCCTCCATTGGCTCGTCACGTGACAAGCACCTTCCCAGTGTCCTCAACCCAATCCACATGACATAACGCACACCACACCATACAACAAAATGACTCTAACAAGACTCCAATAATACTCTCTGCTCTACTTTCTTTACTCGATGCTTCTTCCTCTCTCAAAATTCTCAAACAATTTTGTTGTTAGTGTTAGGAACAATTAGTAACGATTACTACTGATTGGTAACCGTTTGAAGCCAGAATGAACAACGGTGTTAGGCAAGAATCCAGTGTGCTTCTTGATTTGGCGTCCCACGTCAATCGCTTCGCCTTCGATCATTTCCGCACCGACACCGCCGTGCAATCCAGTTTCCTGCGCTTCAATGGCGGGGCGGGAGCCAAACGCGGCGTTTCACTGAGGGTGGGAGCGGCGGGAGTTAGGGTCAGGAATATTTTGAGCGAGTTTAATAGAGCAGTTAGGTTTCACTGCGAGAAGATCCCGATTGGGTTCGCCTCGCTGCGAGTTGCGGAGGGCGACGGTGGTGGTGGTGGTGGTGGCTGTGATGGGGACGGGGACGGGAGTGGGGTTAGAGTGGATGAGTGTGGCGGGGTGGAGAATGAGGGGCTTCGCGGGAATGGCGTGGAGGGTGAGAGGCCCAAGAAAGTTTTGATTTTGATGAGTGACACTGGTGGGGGGCATCGAGCGTCCGCTGAAGCTATCAAGGCTGCTTTCTATGAAGAATTTGGAGATGATTACCAGGTTTGGTTTGTTATACTCTTTTTTTATGCAATGGAATAGTATGAGATGTTTCTTTATTAAAGAAGTAGGGGGGAAATTGTGATGACTGTTTTGATTAGTTTAACTAAAAATAATCTTCTTGAAATAGCGTAGAAAGTGTTTATGAGTATCAGTGAGCTCATAAGTGATTTGAGGTTGTTTCCACTTATTTAGTAGTTCAGAATTTGAGTGCTGGGGGTATACAGCTCATTAAATACTTGAAAAAGAAGAAAACTTTGTGGCTTATAATAATTCTAACTGGCTCGAGTAAGATTGTGGTGTGTGAAGTATACATGTGGCTTTGCACAAAAAGGAGTTAGCATGAGGTATATGTCATTTTTATAAGCTCCAATAAGTTGTCTAGAAGCACTTCCAAACACCCTCAATTGTAAGTTAATGATGATAGCTTTAGGACTGAGTTGGATATTTTAGCTTTCTAAGGCAATGAGAAGTTATAAAAAGTCCTTATATGATTACCAAACACGTATATCAACTTGAAATGGGGGGTTTTTGTGCTTAACCAGTGACCTTGTTTTGAGCTCTGGGTATTGAATTGCTTCAAATACTGGTTGAAAGAGAGCTTTTTTGCTCACAGCACAGTGATTCTACGAAACTTAAGCAAGACATCCTCCCTTGGAGGATCCCTGTGGTTTCCCCACACAGAAAAAAGAGTTTGAGTTATGTCATTTGAGTGAGCTCAAATAAGTTTTCTAGAAGCTCTTCCAAATACCCTCTAATTTTGAGTTAGTGATGATGACTTTAGGAATGGTTGCTTGTTTAAGGTGATGGGAGGTTAGAGGGAATCACATGAAAGTATGTATTTTTTTTGTCAGGTTGTGTTCTCAGTTTGGGGTTCATGGTACAGGTTTTCGTTACTGATTTGTGGGCTGATCACACACCTTGGCCGTTCAACCAACTTCCCAGGAGCTATAGCTTTTTGGTGAAGCACGGGCCGTTGTGGAAGATGACTTACTATGGAACTGCCCCCCGAGTTGTGCACCAGTCTAATTTTGCAGCAACTGGAACTTTCATAGCTCGGTGAGGATTTGGTTGCCTTCATGCTACAGTTCCTACTTTTATTTTTTGACAAATTACTTCGATGAGTAAGAAAGCCGATCATTCATTGGATATATATATATATATATATAGTTGATAGGTATGCAAAATGATGCATATGTGATAGTCCAGGCTCCATGCATATACTGGTATAGCATTCTCCCTGTCTTTCTAGTTGGAAGTTTTCCTTTGATCATTAAATTTATAAGTTATACAATAGTAGTTTCATTATTTTTGTAGTGGTGGGAATAGATTGTGCTTGTATTGAATCATTTATTTCTGTTTCTATATTTATTTGGGTTAAAGCATAATTTTATATTACTTGATACTTTCAAGAAAAAGATAGTATGGTAATTTGGTAGTATTTCAGGGTGTTTCTAATTTGGTATTCATGTTCTGTAAATGATATTCTGTAATCTGGATAGATTGACCTCTGCATGTTCGCAATGTTTATTGACTTTTCTGCATCTTTTGTTTCACAATATATTTCCTTGCGCATATACAGTATCACATCTATTAACGTCCTTTATATCTCATTTCAAATACAGTATAACATCACATGTCATAGTTAAACCATTCATTCTCTTTTTACAGTGAGGTTGCTAAAGGTCTTATGAAATATCAGCCAGATATAATAATCAGTGTCCATCCACTGATGCAGCACGTTCCACTTCGAATTTTGAGGTCAAAGGGTCTTTTAGATAAGATTGTTTTTACTACAGTTATCACAGATTTAAGCACATGCCATCCAACGTGGTTAGTTCTATTTTTTTATTGTTTCCCTTTCAAAAAATATCTATCTAGAATTTTATTTTGACGTCCTATTTCTTGTTCTCTTTAGGTTTCATAAGCTCGTAACTAGATGCTATTGTCCTACAACAGATGTTGCGCAAAGGGCATTGAAAGCAGGACTGCAGCAATCCCAAATAAAGATTTTTGGTCTACCTGTCCGGCCTTCCTTTGTTAAGCCTGTCCGGCCAAAGGTGTCATTCTTATAGCCATTACTTAAATTATTAGCAAGTTTACCAACAATTCTGTAATTGTGACACGGAATGATGTGCTATATATACTATTAGCAAATGAATGCCTCTGAATTGTTGAAATTCTGATAGGATAGTAGGAGTAGTAATTTATATTAGGTTTTGAAGTTATTGAATTGAAAGTAGATAATAGCCATTTCCATGTCAACAGTGCTGCACACTTTTGCTAATGATTTCCTGTAAACTGTTTTTCCCTTGATTTTGTTTAAGCGACAGCCAAATGTATAGTATGATACTAAAATTATCAGCTTTGGTGTTCTGTGTGGGTTCTCTGATTCTATTACTACAGGCTGTAGTCAAGTATTATAATTTTAAATTAGTGTACATCATAACAGATATACTTGTAACTAATTGATGCATATATAGGAGTGTATTGTGTATACTTTAATTGTACAACTTGGATCTGAACTGGTTTCACTATTATTCCTTTTTCATCAAACATACAATTCAATTCACTTTATTTTCAAATGATCTAAGGTTTCAGTTAATTGCTTGTTGAAGTGTGGATGTTTTAAATTGGGCTAGTAACAATGATGTATAAGGTTAAGGCTAATTTTTTGGACAGTCTTTTTGTTGGTAAAATTACAGTACCTCCTTGTTACTGTGCTTCTGTTCTAATTCCATTTGCTATCAGAGACTTTATACCTAACTCCCCTACTTTTATGGAAACTACACACAAAGTCTTCCAATAAATTAAAAAAGTAATGTGTTAGGTGGAATTTATCAATTAGAAGGGTGTAGGTGTAAAATCTTCTAAGAACTAACCCAACAAAGGTTGAGATAATTAGCCCTGTAAAATAGAAGTCACAAGCAACACTACATCACTGTTATATTTTCTTAAGTGCATCAGGTAGATTGACTTCTTTGACCTTCTCTACTTTATGTTGTAGGATGAACTAAGGAGAGATCTAGGAATGGATGAGGATCTTCCTGCTGTACTATTGATGGGGGGAGGGGAAGGTATGGGTCCCATTGAGGCTACTGCTCGGGCACTTGCAGATTCATTATACGATGAGAGTATTGGGGTCCCTGTAGGTCAGATCCTAGTGATCTGTGGACGGAATAAGAAACTTCTTAACAAACTGAATGCAATTAATTGGAAGGTTCCTGTGCAGGTATTGTTACCCTTAAAATATTTCCAGAACCTTGTTAATATTTTTTTATTCAAACATAAATTCCATATATTTTCTAGTTTTGTTGCACCCTCTCTATCATCGTTGGTATTTCCTCAATACGCTTAAATTTTAATTGTCAGCTGTTCACGGTGATTGACTTTTGCTAGTGTATTGCACAATGAACTAGGTATTTAGCCTTAGAATCAGATTGTTCATATGCAATGTTTTTTAAAACTAGACCGGTGATTGAACTAGTGAAAATATTGATTTTCCATTCATTGGTTCAACCCAATTGAACCATGGTCAAACTGGAAATAATATTGCACCGGAGCCATTGGTTAAGGACAAGCAGTAAAGTGTCTTATACATAGGATCCTGGGTAATATTAGTTTTTCTTTTCACTAGATAACCTAGAAAACTTAAGGTGTGAAACTTCCATATTAAGTTTTTTGTTTGGGGTCGGTGACACTTCAATTTTTTGATGAGCCTAGCAATTATTTATTCAGCATGGTCTACTCGCCCCTGAATTAATTTATTCATATTTAGGTCAAGGGATTTGTTACCAAAATGGAGGAGTGCATGGGTGCTTGTGATTGCATCATTACAAAGGTTTGATCCCTCAATCCTGACTTAAGGTTTTTTTACCTAATTATGGCAGCAGTTGATGGGTTTTTCTCTTTTTGTAGGCGGGTCCAGGGACAATCGCAGAAGCCCAGATCAGAGGCCTCCCTATTATTCTGAATGGTTACATTGCTGGACAGGTATTCTGATTGATTCCTGAAATTTGTGACTTTTGTACAAGAAATCCAACTGATTCAATTGTGTCAGTGGAGTAAATTTGCGACTGGGTTCTAAAACTTAATGTGATATTTTAGATCTAACTAGAGGCTCAAAACTTAATGTGATATTTTAGATCTAACTAGAGGCTCAGTTGACAATAGTAAAGAGGTGCAAGAAATCTTTCTCACAAGTGTTTGTTTAATTTGTTTTATCCATGCATACTTTTCATATAGGGATTTGTTAAACATGCATCAACTATTTTCTACTAGAAGTAAAACAATCTCCAGAGTGTATTTTACGAAAGGTCATAACTTGTTAAACTTCTCATAAAAGCAAGTGAATGTACTTTAGCAACCCCATTAGGATTAGCCTATGGTACACTTGTTTTTCAAAAGAAGTAATTTAGCAAGCTATACCATGAGTTTATATTAAAAGGTCCAAGACATAACTTGTTAATAAACTCTTAAAATATACAAGTGTATGTTAACAAATCCTTTTTTGATAGCAAGGTTAGAGGGAGTAAACGTTAGGATTATGGTACTGCATGTTTGTGTACTTGTGTATATGTTCCATGAAAAAATGTAGAAGCTGGAGATTTTGGCTTGAGTTTACGGGAATCCTCTTCATGGTTGATTAAATGGTGGATTTTTATTTTCAGGAAGCTGGCAATGTCCCCTATGTAGTTGAAAATGGATGTGGAAAGTTCTGTAAATCTCCTAAACAGATAGCAAAAATTGTTGCCGATTGGTTTGGTCCTAAAGCCTACGAACTACAACAAATGTCACAAAATGCATTGAGGCTGGCAAGGCCAGATGCTGTGTTCAAGATTGTTCATGACCTTCACGAGCTTGTTAGACAAAGAAGCTACCTACCACAATATTCTTGTACAGCTTAACTGAACTGAGAGTATTTTTTGCACCTTTTTTTTTTCTGAGAAAAAAATGTATTAGGCAACCATTTTTCTGATCACTACCAGAAATTCGAGTATTTGTCTTCCATCATTATTTTTCAGATGCTCCTTTGAAAATTTGATGTTGATATAGTTTTGAATGTTTCTTGTTTATCAATTTGTTTCCATGTTAGGGATACATTTCTCTTTTGGTAACTTTACTGTGAAAAACTGGAGAAAAACTCTCTTCACAGATCACTCAAGGGTTAAGTTTGAATCTGTATTCAAAGAGTCTCAGCATGTAAAAAAATGATAAATATTTTAGTTTGGGAAAGTCTAATATTCATATCTTTGTAGAATAATAATGTGACAGTTATTAAATGAGTCCATACCTATTTTTGTTTAAACACTTTCTAGACTCAACTGTAACAAAAAAGTAAAAGATAAATTGAAAAACAACTTATGTTATAGATGATTTTTTTCTCAATTTTTAGGTTTGTTTCAGTAAGATTTAGTTATGTTAACTATTAAGATACATATTTTTAATCTAGAATTTTGTGATGGAAGGAAATTGCAAGAAATTTGTTTTTATAGTTTGAATTATGTTGTCACTATCATACACATCGATTAATGTATCTAACATTTTTTGGTATCGGTGGGGGTTTTGTTCTGGTGTTTTACACTTTATTTCAGAGTTGATTGTAAATATAATTAGATTAGTCATTCTAATCCTATTACAAGAGGGCTTTTTTTGAATTAAATTTTTTTCTCCATAAAAGTGTATTTTTTTTTTCATTGCATGAATTTTGTAAGAAGTTGACATTTAGGCGAATATTACAAAGTTAGATTTTGAAGACAATCATAAGTTTTTTCTTTAATAACAGTGTTTTATAAATCCTATATTTTATAATTATGTGTAAAAATAGTTGAGTTGCATAATAAGTACTAGATTTTAGTATAATAAAATAATTATATTAATAGTACAAAGATTTTAGTTCATCCTTGATAAGGTAATAAAATATATATATATATATATATATATATATATATATATATATATATTTGTATTCAGTAAGAATATCAATATTTTTTTTAATAAACACAATAACAATATGATAATTATTAAAGACCAAACATATAATTATTAAAATATTTAATTATATTAATTATTAACATAATTTAAGTAAAATTAATAAAATTAACATTTTTTGTATTAAGATTATAAATTTGTATTATACTAAACATAAAATATGTTAATATTTATTATACTGAATAACAATTTAATTATAATTATTTATTTAAACTTCAAATGTTTATAATTTTAAAAATTTAATTTTTAATTATATGTAAGACATTAGTTTATAGACTATTCGAGAAATTTCCATAGAGAATACAAGGAGGAGAATGAAACTTAAATAAACTATATAAAATATAAAATTTATTTTTAACATAAAATCTTAAAATTTAATACTTAATGAACTTTTTTTTTCTTTATACATTATTCATTTTTAATATTTTTATTCAATAAGACATTTAATTCATATTTCTATTCCTAATAGTCTTCATTATAACAAAAACATTGTTCTCGTACATCTATCTCAACACTCTTCTTATAATTCTTCTTATTATTAAGTTTTTATCATAACACATATTTATCTTGATCAGAATATAAATCATTTACTCTAAAACTCAGATAAATAAGGTATTATGAAAAAGTTCTACTTGTCTCAAACCATAGTTAGGAAGGATCACCTTCTTTAGATAAAGTTGATCCATTGGTACTTAACATTCCTTTACCCATTTTAACATCACAATGATGCACTTCAGAGTAGTGAGGGTATATCATCCACTACAACAAATCTTCCAATATATCATAAGGCTGCACGTCAAGACACACACATGTCAACTATATAACTTTATATAACTTTATTAAAGTAATGTACTTCTTTACAATCAAATTATTAAACTATAATTATATATGACCATAATTATGTGTGCTAATTTTAGGAGAAATAAGAAACAATAATAATAAAATTATTCTTTTATATATATTAAAAATTACTGATCAATAATGGTTAAACAATCTTCCTATGCATTAATGAACCAGTTACATTCCACTTGAAATCTCATCAATACATTAAGTATGTTATTAGTGCTATATATATGTTACTTAAATTACAATGACATGAACTGAAAACCAAAAGAAGAAATTGCTAGTGTTATAGTGTTACATACATGTCTAACAGCTACATTTTTTTTTTCCACTGCGACAAAAGCAATGCATGCTGAGGTAAACAGTTCCAGAAATCACAATTTATCATTATCGATCAATCATATGCAATGCAAACGGTAGCAGAGTAATATGCACTTTCAGGATATATCCTAAAATGGTGTGTAAGTGAATATTCTTTTGGTTCATGTCGTGAGTCATGTCCTCGTGTTGAAACCTTAAAACCTACGCTGCCACGATACTATGAAACTGTAGTTTTGCAATGGCACCTGTTAGAAGACAGCTAAGAACTGAAGTTTTTCAATGGCACCTGTCAGAGGTTTAAGATAACGCTAAGGCAAGTAATTGTAACCTTTAACACGTGACTTTGGTTAGATTTTTTTAGCACTGTCACGTGACCCTTCTAATGTGAAGAAAAGATTATTGTGTTCATAATTAATGTTTGTTTAAGGTCTCTGACTGATATCTATTTCACACACAAATTCAGTTTTAAGTTACAATTAGTAGTTAATAAAATTCAGATAAATGTATAACCTGAACTTTTGATCATAGAAGTAACATAAAATTCAGATAAATGTGCCACCTTTTAAATATGAAGATTCCAAAAACCAAGTTACTTAATTTGGTGAATTAACATCTAAAATCTTTGTACTAGAATAGTCTTCATATCTTATGTATATCTCCCATTAACTCGAGGGCTTGTCTTTACCATTGCCATAAAACACAATGCTGAATTACTAGTAAAAGTAGGGTGAATCTCAACTTGTATATATTCACACATAGAATAAGAGAACTTAAAACAAAGTTCTGTAATGGGTTGGAGGTACCATGTTGGGTTGGGACTTATTGGAGCTTTTGTTTTAATATGGGTTAGTTGTGCAGAAATAACTCAGGTATGAATTATGTTTTTCATGTTTCTAATTTTTTCTTTTCCTTTTTGTATGTTTACCCTCCCTTGTTGACCTGCTATGTTGTTTCGTTAAGCTACTTTTCATTTGCTTTTGGTTGTGTTTTGAAGATGTTATTCTGTTGTGTTTTTCCAGCGTGGAAAACAAAATCTGAATCTATAATAATCTATTGAAACTGCGAGCTGTTCCTTCACACATCTATCTTATTTGTATAATTGTGAAATTGATACAGAAAACAAGGTTGTATAAGCATTGACCTGACTTTCATATAATGAATTAATAAACATTTCTGTTTGTGACTTTTGGTAAAGGATTAACTTCAAGAGTTTTGATTGAATTCATCGAAATGGAACAACAAAGCATAGTAGAGAAAAGAAAAAGAAAAATTTGTGTGACGAATGAGCTATGCTATGGCTATGAACATCTGAATAGTTTGATTATGCTGTAGTACTGTTCCTTAAAACTTGATTTTGCTTCACTGTTAACATTGGAATAGTTTGATTATGCAGCAAGATTTTGTTATAGACTTATGATAAGCTTATTTCAACACTTTATTGCAGAGGATTTTTGAAGAGTATAAACAGCCTTTTGCACTCACATACTTTGGAGTATCTGTGATGGTGATTTATTTTCCCATTTGTGTTTTCAAGAAGTGGATTTTCAGCTTGCTGAACATTTTGTTCAGAAAAATTCATGAGGACTATATATCAGTTAGAACAGATGATGTGATTCTCCAAATACCAGAAACTGATATAAAAAGTAGTTTGATCACCGACAATGACATAAGAGAAATCGAAGAAGGGGTGTCTTTGGTCCAGAAAGAGAAAGATGAAACTCCCTTGCTTGCACAGAGTAATGAAAGTAGCTCATGGAAAATTGCCAAGTGTGGCTTGTACCTCACTCCAATATGGTTTGCACAAGAGGTAACAATGCCTTTCAAATTTTACCAAAACTTTTGTACAGAGAATGGTGAATACATGTTATAACCATGGACCTATGTGTACATCAGGTGTGCATAATCTTATATATCTGAATTCGTTGGCCACAATCTTATATATTTGAATTGAGAGTAAGTTGTTGAGATACTGCGTATAATTGACAGTATACAAATACACTTGACTTGTCTATAAATGTTCCAACATGACATCTTTATAATGTTTCTTAATGCTTTTAACATATTTTCCTCCATGCCTCACTCATCTACCCCACCAAAAGTACAAAGAAAAGATTTTTCTAATATTCATGTATGATGATGAGTTTTTCTGAAGATGTTGCACTCATTATGTTCACTATACTTGATTGATATGATGCAGTATTTTTCAAACATGGCACTTGCAAATACTAGTGTTGCTAGTACAACGGTTCTGAATTCCATGTCAGGTCTCTTTACCCTTTTCTTTGGAGCCTTTCTTGGCCAAGACTCAGTAAATATGACCAAAATGGCAGCTGTTTTGATCAGCATGGCTGGAGTCGCCATGACAACAATTGGAAAAACTTGGATAACAGATGAACATATCATCATCTCTGAGTAAGTTCAAAGTTGCATTTTAAGGTGAAAAACCCTCTTTCATCCAATACTTCAACCCTGCAATCCTTTAGTCCACTTCATTAGAGTGCACAAATGCATAATTCCCCAAGGAAAATCAATTCCACTTTCTGTGAGGAGTTTTAGCCTTTAATTTTGTTAATATGCATAGTGAATAGCAGAATACTGCAACTTCCGTATCTGCATTATGCAGTATCTTTTATTCAGTGATTGAGTAAAGCCTCCATCTTTGTTCATCTTAGCTAACATGTTAAAAGATTCAAGTTGATGTTAAAATGCATGTTTCCCTTTATATTCTTTCAATTTCTGAAATTGGAAACTGTTGTTCTTACCAAGTACTCAAAAGCATACTATCATTGGAGACGTTTTTGGCCTACTCTCAGCAGTATTTTATGGCTTATTCACAGGTATGAATAATCAATTGCAATGGATTCTACCTCATAATGATAATACATGTTTAAGTTCAAATTTTTGACTTAAAGATCATTGTGAATCATTGATCAATTAATTGCAGTGCTTCTCAAGAACTCTGCTGGATCAGGAGACATGGTAGACATGGAAAAGCTTTTTGGCTGCATTGGTATCTACAGTTTTCTTGGATTTTGGTGGCTTGGTATGAATTTCTTTTTTGATAATTTGACACCAAAGGGATTAAAAAGTTCATTATTGATAAATTCTTTATTGAATATGCCTCTTTTTTCTTTTTCAAACGTCTTAACTGATACTCCTGCAACTTTCCATGCAGCATGGCCATTAAGTGCTGTGGGAATTGAACCCTATTTCAAATTTCCAAGTTCAATCTCAACTTGGGAGATTGTTATAGCAAATAGCATTTTCTCAAGCGTGATTTCAGATTTTTTATGGTAAGTTGAACATCATCTTTTCAGAGAAAAATCTTGTTTATCAGCATTTCATTTCATTCAAGATGATCAATGCATTGTGCTGTATATAATGAACATTTGACATATCAAAATGTTAAAATATATCAGAACTGTCACATCGTATATATTCCCTTTATGTCTTTATGGTATATATATATATATATATATATATTTAATACTTACAAGTTACAACTCTTTTATATGATACTTCTGTCACATATTATAATCATATGATTGCAGAATATTAATTGTATTTCATGTAATAACTAGAATGAATATTGAAACAGGGCACTTTCTATAGTTTGGACAACTCCTTTGGTAGCTACATTGGGCATGTCCTTGACAATTCCTATTGCCATGATAGCTGACATGGTTATTCATAGTCGCATGTACTCTGCAGTCTACATTCTTGGATGCATTCAGGTTTCATTTCTCTTTTTCAACATAAATTAGCATTTTGTAATTATCGTTGTTAATCTAAGTGTGATTTTATGATCATGTCTCATTCGTATCTTATTTTTCTAATAAGAAGAACTTATCACTGATATGTATTGGTGATCAACATTTCATATTTTGATGAGAAAGAATTATGTCTTTCGTTATATCCATATTTGTGTAAAAATATATCAGTCTTTATAAATTAAAAGAAATTAGTGTATATATGCATTGATCATGTTAGTCTTATTCTTTTATCCAATCACAATTCACAGTGTATACAATCTCAGTGTATGTTCTCTCTATAATAAGTTTCTTATTAGTTAATGATGCAAAAACATGTTTTAATTAAAGTTATTGGTGTGTTCTATAGTTAGACATTGATGCTTTGGTTATGTTGGAAACAGGTTTTTGCAGGATTTACACTGGCAAACCTTTCGGACAAGATTTCAAGAAGTGATAAAGAGTTGAGTATATTAAAAAAGGAAGAATCTTAGTACAGTCATGAAGCCTAAACTGTGTGAAATGCTGATTTGACTTTGGTTCGTAAACAATGAAGTTGAATATATAACACAATTCAATGAGATTGAAAAGGAAAATGCTTTAATAAACTATGCTTTGTGAGTTAAGCTTCAAGATTACTAGTTGAGTTTCTCTTCCATATATTTTATTTCTCTGAGAAATTTTATTTAATAGTCGCTCATTTAATTGCATTTCTTTTTCATCCATAAAAAATATTATTTGAGATAATCATTCAGTACAATTTTTAATTCAATTAAGGAGAATAATTTAGTACCATGTATATTCAAGTGATACTTTAATTAAACACTTAAATTTAAATTTGAGATATTATATAAGAGAATGATTTAGTACAAAATGCGAGACTTTTCTTAATTACTAACATAAATAATTGTTAGCAATTGAATTTAATTTTAAAGTTTTAACACATCATGCTAAAATTATTTCCGTATTTCTTATATATCAAAAGGTTCCATAGAATAAAATACATTATTTTTATATAAAAAAATAATTATTGTATTTAAATTGTGCTTAATTATAGTTTTAACCGTACTAAATCGTAACACTTAAGTTAAATCTATCTGAATATTTCTACAATTTTCTTCTAGTATCATAACTTAATTCATAATTCACTCTTAATTTCCCTTACCTAACAACATCGTGCTCTTAAAGAATATTTTTAAAGAAAATAAATGAGTTGAGGAACCTCAAATTAGAATTGAAATTTAACAAACATTTATTTTTTCTGATTGGATCATATATGTTTCCCACTAGGAATATTGAGAGATTTAAGAATTTTAAAAGATCAAATTTTGTCCTACAAACATCTCTATTTTTTTTATCTTTTAACGTAACAACTCAAAGTAACTTTTTTTTAAAAAAAGTTATCTTTTATTGCTTCTACTCTGTTTAAATAAATTTATCCAAATATATTATAAATCTTAATAAGTGAGGTTTTTATTAAAGAAAATATTTAAAAAATATATAAATTTTCAAACATTATGAATATAGATTTAAAAATTAAAAGGATAAATCAGGAAATAGACCGTGTAAAAAAGTATAACTAATCTACATGTTGAGTTGAGTTTGGAGAAACTTAGAATTGTCAAAGCAGTACATCTAATTAATTTTGTTCGATTTAATACGAGTTAATCAGTGATTTAATTTAACTTAACTCACTTATTATTGAGTTTAAAAAATTTAAATTTGATTTGACTCATTACAAGTTAATGGTTTAAATAAGTTAATTTATTTAACTAAAATAAATTATGATTTTTTTTTCAATCTAATATTAAAACCAAAATGTAAAAAATTCAAACTTATTTTAAAAAATTGTTTTTTTATTTTAGTCAATAAATAAATCTTTCATTCAAAAACTAAATCATAATTAAAAACCATTATTTTCACTAATGGGAGGTGCAGGAAGTAAAGATGTAGATCTAAGAAGAAACAGTAGCCTATTAACCTAAGGAGGTGCTGGAAATAAAAAGGTCGGTGCAGGAAGTATAAAAGTGATGTGTTTTTATTTTCGGATCGTTGAGTTGGCTTTTAGTCTCTACTCAAATTTATAAATTTTTTAACCCAATTCAATTTAAACTTGTAGTAAATTAACTCAAGGATCGTATTCCATCTCGACATTTACAAATAAACTCAATCTAATAAAAAAAAACCTTGAATTGGATTTATATACGTTTAATATAAAATTCTTAAATCCAAATCTTATACTATATTATACATTAGATATATATAATTGAATATAAACCTTAGTTTACGGATGCCTCTGTATTATAATATTATAACTATATTTTTTTTTTCACATTACTACTTTTTATCTTTGTAGATATCAGCAGTGACGAATCTTGATCAAAAATTTATGGAAGCCAAAATAATATACTTAAAATTTATATATTTAATATTACTGTTACTAATTCAATAAAATGAATATATAATTTAGTATAACTATAACTATAAAAGAAATTTCACATATCTAAAGATTATCCATCATTTTTTTATATTCTAGAACTTATCAAATAATTCAATTATAAGTACATTTTTCAGCTATTTTTTTCCAATATAAATAACCATATTATCTACAAAATATTCATTTTTCCTTTTACTAATATGCATGTATCGATTCAAAAGTCATCACAAGCATTCCATTTCATTGTTATGCAATGAGTAACGATATTGTCCTGTTTTGATCTTCACTTTTCTTTTATCAATTTAAAAAAAATGAATTTATTCTTTTATTTTTCATCAATATACCTATTTAAAAAACAAATTTAATATTAACTTTTTCTTTATCATAATCTAATCAAACATTAAGAGACATAACTACTACAAAAAATTATAATAATCAAATTCACTTAAACATTGTCTATAAAAAATCACATAATACATTACTTACTTTTCTATATTCATAAAAAATAAATAATATACAAAATGTCATAAGATAAAAATGAGTACTAAATATTAAATAGGTATTTCATTACCAAGTTAGACAAGATAAAGTTATCTTTTTTTTTTCTTTAAAAATGAAAGAAAAGATTAAAAAATGAGGATAAAAATAATGAGTTTCTGTTTAACTTGTTTTTTTTTCTTCGGTAACAAAAAGTTAGATAAAAATGAGAGATAAGTACAACATATAAAAAACTTAGTAAACAATTAAAAGAGAAAATGAAAATTATCTTAATAATTTTTTTTATTATATTTGATTTTATATTTTACTATTTATTAACATTAAATATTATACTTTAAAAAAAATCTAACTTAACTTTTATTAATTTTTTAATATATTATTACCTAATTTAAAAAGATAGACATAATTTAAAAAATTTAATAATATACATAATTTAAAAAAATTTAAACAAATAATTTAAAAAAATTGAAAAAACTAAAAAAAAATTGAAAAAAAATTGGGGGGGCCGTGGCCCCCGCCGGCTCCTAAAGAGCTCCGCCACTAGATATCAGAACTGTCAAAACGGGTAATTTGGTCCGACTCGGCTCGACCCACCACAGGTTGATGATTTAGTAAGCCAACCTAACCCGATTTACTTTTTAGCAAGCCAAAAAAATTCGAACCTGACCTAGCCCACCACGGGTTGACGGGGTTGGCTCACGGGTTCACTTAATTAAAAAAAATATTATTTTTTTATTTTTTGGTCAAAACTAAATTGTAACTGTAATTAAAATCTAAATAAACTTTAATACAATCCAAATACAAACCAAAATAAATAAAAAAATTATAAATTATTTATGTGTTGGATAAAAAAATAACTTAACATGACCCAAATGTAAAACTCAACTTAATAAAAAAATAAAAATACTTATGTGACCTTTTTATCTGCGGGTTGGTGAGCCAACCCGGCTCACCACGGGTTCAACCCGGATGAGCCGGGTTCTAAATGAGCCGGATCAAAAATCAACCCGTATTGAAATTTGTAAAAAAATTTCAACCTAACCCAACCCGAACTCGTGGTGAGCCGGATTGACTCACAGATTCCAACCCATTGAGCCAGATTGACTCACAGATTCCAACCCATTTTGACAGCTCTAGTAGATATCTGTTATTTACTCTATCTTTAAATTAAATTTTAACGTCTTAAAAAGCAAACAACCGTGAGTATTTAAATTAAATTTTAACGTCTTAAAAGGTAACCACCGTGAGTATTAAGAAAAGAGTGCTACACTGTATTTCTCTCTCATTACTCCTTTTTCTTTTTCTTTTTTCTGTTTATACCTGATGACTACTACGCAAAACCACGTCGTTTTGGAAAAAGCAAAACGAGCGTAGAGAAACTTCTGAAACCTCACATCAGCGTTGCCCTCACTCACCCGGCACTGAACGCGATCCACAGAGAGACACGCCGCTCCTTAACGACGCCGTTTGGTTCGGTGCAGCCGCATTCGCCAGCAGAGAGAATCGATGGAGAAGGGAAAGGGAGTGATGGGATCGGGAGGAAGAAGGTGGGCCGTTGACCTCTCCGACAATTCCACTTCTCGCGATATTCCCGATCCTCCCGGTTTCTCTCGCGCTTCTCCCGACCAGGTTCCTTCCCACGCACGCTTCAACCCTTTCAATTTCTTTCATCTTTTCCAATTATTTGTTTCTTTAAGTTGAATTTGAAATTCAATCGTGCAGGACGACTCAACGCTCAGTCGCCAGAAGAAGGATGCTGAATCCAATTGGAAAGCCCAGGTTTTTCTTCTTTTTTTGTTTTCACTATTGTTTTAGTTATGATAATTGGTTTCTTAATTGTGGAAAAATTGGTTAATTTTATTTAGTATTGTTTTTTTATGATTGGTGTTTTCGTTATGAACAGAAAGCTTGGGAGGTAGCGCAAGCCCCTCTGAAGAATTTACTGATGATGGGGTTCATGATGTGGATGGCTGGTAGCACAGTCCACTTGTTCAGCATTGGGATTACTTTCTCTGCTCTTTGGCAACCCATTAGTGCCTTGCAGAGTGTCGGAAAGAGTACGTTTTCGCCTTCTCGTCTCGTTTTAGTATATATTTGTTCGATTGCATGGTTGATCTTAGATGTATGGTTCTGCCTTTATATTTTTAATGTCGAATTCCTTGATCTGTGATGTGTAAGTGTGTGTTTATAGATCAGTTATTTTGTTAGCGTGTTTGGTTAAACAGCTTAAGTAAGTGTTTATTATGTTATCACGTATGGCGTATGTACTAGTTGTCTCCATTATCAACAAGTCGAGAAGATTAAGTTGTTTTCCTTAAGTTGTAAGTTGTTTTTGTAAGTCATACTCAAGAGCTTTTGAAATGAGCTAAAACTAAATTAAGCACGTATTATCAGCTATTTTTATAAGGTTTTACAAATAGTTATATAAGTGATTATAGCTTAAGAAAAGCTCGAATAAGTTGCAAATAAGTTTCTCCAATGCACCCTTAGGTCCTGTTCCGCAGAGCGAAGATAAATTGGGTGAATGAAATAAAAAGAATGAGTGAAAATATGTGAGAAATAAAATAGAAATTAAAGGTACTTTTTGAAGAGAAATAGAGAAGATACGAGGAGAGGGATGAGAGGAAATAGGTGAAAAATAATAATGGGTGGGTTCCACCAATTTCAAATTTAATTGTCCCCGAAATCCCCTAAACCAAACCAGGCATTAATTGAAAGCTTTCTAAGAGAAGTTTGAAAAGAAAAGAAAAAATAGAAGCTTTGAAAATTCAGTATTAGTGATTGGTTAGCTTTTTTGTGGTGTTCTTTCTTCTGCACGTTCCCCTTATTTTCAGACTTTGTTTGTTAGTTGTGATCTGGTGTTTGAGCCTTCCAGGGTATGGAAAGAGTGTTTTTTAGTATCTATTGCAATTCATTCTCTCCTGGAATGGCTGATACTTTTAACTTCCTTTGGTCTTATTACACTGACACAAAATGTTCTATTAGTGAATGTGTTCTCGGTCTTTAGGTTTACTAGCTTTTTTGTTGGCTAGAACCTCATGAAACATGTACTCGGGAGCTTCTCTTTGGTCTGGGATTGTTAATGCATTCTATTGGTTTTTGCAGTTTTTGAGCCCTACAAAGACAATAAGGTGGAGCTTCTTGGACCTAAGTTGTTATTTATAGCCCTTAATTTGGGTGGCTTGGCACTAGGTGTTTGGAAGGTAAATATATGTAGTCATTTTGTGCCTCATAGTTGACATCTTGATACTTGTATTTCAAAATTTTAAGTAAATGTATGTGCCATTGTTGTTGTCAAACTCTTACACTGTTTTGCGTTTATGATCCCTTGACACAAAAACAAGTTAAATTGCTTGTAAGCTCTTTTGTTTATATCTCATGTTCAGGCAAATTGTTACAAATTTAAACTGTGTTTTACAAGCAAGTTTGCAAGCCTAGATTTATGTGAGGTTTTGGCCTCAAAGTGTATACCTTTGGTTGATTTTGTTTGATACTTGGATTAAATTGCTTGTGTTCTGTAATATACACGTGGTTTATGAAGCTAATTTTATGTTTTCATTATTATTTTATTCTGATCTGTAAAACTACAACAAAAGTGTAAATGCCTGAATATAATATAATATAATATGGGACAAGTGTTGAGTTATGTTTTTACTTTGTTACTTATGTTTGCTTTTTATGGAGTTCAAATTTTTTATATTGATATGGATATGCTATTGAATAGCGTTTGAGTAATAGAATCTGTCTTTTATTAACACTTTTAAGATTGATTGAGTTTACTAGGATTTCACAAGTTTATCTAGATTATCAAGTTTAACAACCTTGATTTTATGTACATTTTTTTAATACTTCTTATGTGATTATCCTATTGTGCAGCTCAATGCATTGGGGCTTCTTCCTACACACACATCAGACTGGGTCTCATCCTTGGCACCTGCTCAGGTTTGATTTCTGTTTTTGGCATTACTTATGTTTGAGATATGATTTGATTACATTAAAAATAGGTAGAAATGGTATAATTCGATAGGGAAATATCATACCAAATATTTCCCATTACCAGATATTATGTTGCTTATTATTGTATCCCTTCATTATAAATAAGATTACTCATGTGTACCTAACACATGGAATGTATTGTATTCCTTCTCTGTTTTTCTCTTCTCAACATGGTAGGAGAGTGGTACCGTCTTCCATGACCTGTTTTTCCACTAATCCTTTAAAAAACTTACAAATTTGCGTGTTTTGTCTAGGCTTTGTAATATTTGAGCTCTCTTCAAACAATAGTTAAAAGCTAGTCATATTATCTTACTAGCTCCATATTATAACAAAAATCCTGACCATGTTCTAGCTCCACCTCTTGACTAGTCAGTTGGGAAATAAATTGCTTTAATACTTTGATGTTTTATTCTCCTAGGTTACAGCAACATGCTTTAGAAGTCTGAATTTAATTTGATAAATATTCATTTTGTCATCATCTTATCTTGTGAAATCGGCGTACAATGTTTCTCAAATTATATGAAAAATAAGGAATTTCGGTATTATGAAGATGCTTTTAATGACAAATTCCATATCAAAGAGTTTATTATTCACAACCTGCTGTTCAAGTGGGCTATGGGGATTTTATTCGATGAATCCAATTTCTTGTAAACCCTTTCTTAATATTCTTCCCATGATGAAATCAATAATCTATCAATTTTATTTACTGCTGCTTACAACCGTTATTGCTTCTGGTTCTTGATTTTTCCTAACTGTAGTCCCTGTCATACTTTTCAATTCTATAAGCTGGAATTACTCTTGAGCAACAATTCTTTCAAAAGCATAAAAGAAAAGAAAAAAGGCAATGATTTATGTTAGGTAACCGTACACTTGAAATTGCATGCTCATTGAAATTTATTCATTCTTCATTTATTGAACTGAAACTGGTATCAGAGGTTGCAAAAGAATCCTTGGAAGTCATTCTATGGTATTGATGTCATAGTAAATATAGAAGAACCGTAGCTATACAATGTGTAAAACAAACATAGTAAGAGTTAGTGCGTTGGTATTAGATTCTAACCAAAATACAAGCATATTCTTTTAAATTTTATGTAGTGTAAACAAGATACTGTGAAGGTTGATTTTAAAAATAACTCTATACCTGATTTTCACAGAAAAAGAAGAAATCATCTATAACTGGTTGAGTGTCTCCTGTTTTTTGTCAATTTAAAGATCTGATTATTGCTTGTCATTTTCGTAATTATGAGGCTATAACTGGTTGACGTGTCTCCTACTTTTTTCTTATCTTCAGGAGGTGGAGTTTTCCGGTGGTGGTGTAAATTTGGGTTGATGTCCGATTTCTTTTCATGCCCAACTTGTCTTGGAGGCATTTTGAGTAAACATTGATACGGATTCAGGCTAAACAGCAAATTCTAATGGTTATGATGGACCACGTGAGGCATGACTTGTTTCCAATTTAAAAATTTGTTAGCAATGCATTAAAGTTGGAAAGAATTTGTAGTAGTAGACTGGGGATGCTCCAAATAATCAAGAACCGTTTTCTATTTTTATTTAGGATTCTAATATATGCACATTATAATTTTTCTACATCTCTTTCATCAGGTTGGATATAAAGGAAAATGATGTATAAGAATCTCCCTTATATTTAAGAAGCATTAGCTAATGATTTCTTTTATATTCTTATGTTGATTCCCCTTTCACCACTTGCATATATATAGGTTCTATATTTATCTGTGCTTTCATGCTCTTACTAAATAGCCTGCTTTATTCTGGAGGTTTCTGAAATTATGCAGTATGTTGTTAGTAGGTAATTAGCAAATATACTTAGTCTTTCTAAATGAGTTTTTCTGTAAAGACTTCTAAGATAAAATAAATAAATAAAAATGGAAGGAACTTTTCTTTAAGATACCAAAAAAATGTTATTGTACCAGTTACAGTGAGAGAGGATTCATCGAAGTGCTTTTAATTTTAGGCAAGTAAACTCATAAGTTCATAGTGGAGCAGTCTCAAACTAAGCAATGATAATACCTAAAATGGAGTCATGGGATCCCAGTGATAGAATTTCATATTAAAGTGCTTTTTTAATTTTTTTTAGAAACAACTTAATGTTTACAAGGAATGAAAATAAGTTTTCATTTTAAATTGAGCTGGTTATAACTTTCATAAAAACGAATTAAATTATTTAAATGGTACTTTATAAGTAAAAGTATTACCAAAATAAAACATTATTAGAAATAAAAAAATCCACTCTTCTCATCCCCTCCAAATTGAAATTCATCTTTCAAATACTCCGTCTTTTAAAACATTACAAACGTACCATACTTTATTCCTTCAGCCATTTTCCTTTATATTTAGAACACAATCACCTAAAAAAACAAATTGTGTGCCAACTTCCTTGCAAAAATTATTCTCCATAATGTGCACCATAGATGAACAACTGAGATAATAATAGAAGAAGGAGGTTTTCAAGGGCAATCTATAAGAAGTAGGAAAATAACTGTACTACACAGCATCAGCAATAGGAAACAGAAAGGAAAATTATTTTTTGACAATTCTTTCATTTGGTAATGATTCGTAACTTAAATATAAATATAGATATTCAGAAGTATTTTTATTTTATGTTAATATAAATATTTAAAGATAGTAATAGGTGATTAGTTTAAATTGTACATGATTAATTCTCCTTAAACAGCAACTTCAATTGGATGTTTCCTACTCAACTATACATTTTTGAAATCTCATAAAAGATATTTATAGTCTAAACAAAAAAAAACATTTAAATACACCACACAACATTTTATTAATTAGTACTACATAATTAACTGTTGTTTTCACATTTTTGTCAGTATGTTGTCGAAAAATTTAAATGAGTGGACCAAAAAATATTTTAAATACAATTCTCTAAAAGTATGCTAAGGTGCATTGGTCAAAAGCTTAGCTCATATTTTGATACGCAATATGGATACACTAATCTCAAAAGTATTGGATATCTTTGACTATATTGATTTAAAAAAATTATCAATCACTAAGAATCTCGATTCACAAACACATAGGTTTGAGATTTTGAATTTTTTAATTGAATCTTTAAGTCAGTCCATGTCTAAAATACAATAAATATATGGTTGTAGACTTGTTTTGCCCTTATCGTAGGATAGATATTATTAGTAACTCCACTAGGGTTTTACAATGAGAAAGCATACATTATAGAAGGCTGGTCATGGTTTTTTTATTTAATATTACGACACCCCTCCAAAAAAAATACCTATTTCACAATCCACTTTAATAATATTAAATTTTTAAGTTAAATATAAAATAAATATAATTATTTTGAGTTAAATTGGTATTTTTTGTTTTGTGAGTGCCAAATATAACCACCCTTACAAAAGATAACATAAAAGAGAAAAGCATTTCCTTAAATAATAATGTGAGTGATTGTTTATAAATTCGTTCAACCATAAGTTTCTTAGGTAATTTATGAAAGAAAAGCGGAATTAATTTTGATATATTGATATCAAACAGTCACAGAGGAGTAAGTGGTTGAACTATCTTAAGAGTTTAATTTGGTTAGTTTGACTCCTATCATTAACTTTTAGGTTTTTATAATTTAAATTCTAAGATAATATTTAGAGTAAGTTTTTCTTTGTCTTTTTTCTTTACTTGTTTCATGTGAGGGTTTTGCATGTTTTCTAATTTGTATGTGATATTTCTTAGGTAAAAATAAATTTATACTAATTCAGGATAGTAGTGGTATCTTTTTTATGTAATGTTTTAGCATTTTCTATAAGTAGATTTGAGCTTCTTAATTATATTAAAAGACTTGTTAGAGTTTAGAAATAACTTGTTAGATATTTATATTTTTTTATAAAACTTTAAGGTAGAATATCTTAATGCTTGGTTGTGATATGCTTGCCATATTTATATTTTATGTAAGGACATTGTATAGTTAAAGATGACTTGATGTTGTGTTGTTGGTGGGTATTAGATTAATTTATATTGTCAATAAAAATATTGAGTTGAAAAATGGATAAAACTTTTTTGAATTGTTGTCTTAATTAACATTTGATATTATAGGGTTGTGGTTATATCGTGGATGGATTAAAGATTTATTTAGTGTGTTTACAATTTTGGATTCTGTTTGAAAACTTATATATTATGTTTGATTGTATATATTATGATTATATTGACTTAGTTTTTGATTTGAAAAAGTTAATGAAACCAAATGTATATGATATTTTATTGTGAACCATTTAAGTTGAAATGAATTAAGAATACTTAATTTTAATTAAGTTGAAAAAAGTAATTAAATTTATGAAAGTTTTGTTAGTGTTGTTTGAAATGGTCACATGGAGTTATATTGGTTATTATGTGTTATTTGATAGTTGAATTAGGTTCACACATGTTTTGTAAATTGTTTGTGCTTAATCAATTTGAGACTCTTCAAAACTGAAATTTGTATGTGTTGCTCACTTAACAAATCTCAAAATTGTCTGGTAATTTTTTAGGTAAAGAGTTGGTACTAAATATCTAAATTTCGCTGAGTGAATTTGTAAAAACAAAAAGATTTGATTTTAAAATATGTATTTCTTTAATTAAATGAGTATATTTGTTATATCTATCTACTTAGAATTTATTGAATTGTATGTTGAATTATTTTATTTGATTTTATTTAAAAGAATTATGTTGTAAAGAAAATATAAATATAAATGACGAATTGTGAAATTGTATTTAATGTGGATTGATGGTTGAAGATATGGTATAAAGAAATGAGCTAAAATTATGTGTTGTATAGTGATAAAATGTATTAACTTTGTAGTGTTTGTAATTTTTTTCATAAAAAGAGGTATTAGGTGGTTAGAGTTAATAGAAGTTTACAGCATAGTTTGCAATGTGAAAAAGAATTATATTTTGTGAGTCATAGAAATTCATCTTTAGAGGAGTTTACGACGTTTTTTACTTTTGTCTAGTGTTAGAAAGAATCATAATATGAGAAGTGCATGATATCTAAAGTATAAATTCAATGTGTTTCCAAAATGTTGTAAAATTTATTTTGCTTATGAGGGAATGTTGAGTGTAGGTTGTGGCATGTGACGTATTTAGGTTATGGTATGAGATAAATAAACACTCAAGTCAAAATGTATGATTGAAAATATTGATTGGTATGGATATAGTATTGAAATATGATAGGTATGAATTTTATTCATTATTAATAACTTTATTTATTCATTGTAATGAAAACCTTTAAATTATTAACATCATTTATGTAATATTTATTATAAGGAGTCTTCGGTGATTGTATTTTACAAGTGAAGAAAGGATACAACAAGTAGAAAATTTTGGCAAGAGTGAATTGGTGTAAGAGATGGATTTTATGTTTTAATTTGTAGATTTTTGTTTATATTGTATACAAATTTCGATAAAAAAAATAATAAATGTTTTGAATAAAATGGATTGGGTATACAATTTTATGGGGGTGTTAGAATGGTTATACAAATCTTATGGTAACCAATAAATTAGTTATGACTATTACATATCAACCTCAATAAGCAATTCTAATACTAATTCACTCCTTGTTAATTCCTTAATTCATTTTCTCCCTTGTTTATTTGTTAAATTTTTTTCTTTATTGAACTTTCATTTTATTATTAATTCACGGTAAGAAAACTGCATATTGTTGATGATTACTATCCGTTGGTATTAGCATATATTTGTCGATAAATTATGTTTACCAACGGGTTACTAATGGATATAAATCTGTCGGTAAAAATTATCAATGAATACAAATATTTGTTGGTTATTATCGATCACCTCAAATTTGTCAGTAAAATGCACAAGGTTTCCCTCTTTCTCCTCTTCTTCTTTTGTTTCGTTTCTTTATTTTTTTAGTAAGTATCGTCGATTACAATCACATCACCACTACCAATCTAGGTCATTTTCATCATTTGGGTCTCATCCTCCTCCTATCTATCTTCCTCTTCCTCCACTTCCTGATGAGCCCTTAACCCTTACTAAGGATGGAGGTAGAGGACACATGTTTCGGGGGAATAAACATGTTTAGAATGGCAATTTTTCACCTTCTTTTGGTTTAGCTTTATGTTGACTTTCCTTAAGTTGACTTGGCTTTGGTTGACTTATTGACCTTAGTTGACTTGATTTAAGTTGACATGTTGATCCTTTTGTTTGTTTGTTTTATAGGACAAGCTAGTGCCAACTTGGAGAAATATAACACCATTAGGAGTGGAGGAGAGCATCACCTTTGGAGCCAAACACTTGGGTGCACTAGTGCAGAATTCTCATTTTACCTCGCCTTATATGTCTCGGTTGGCCAGGAACCGAAGCATATAATGGCGCGGTGGCATTTTTGCAATTAGAGCCAAGTTTTAGGCATCGGTTCTCTAAATACCCGGAGCCAAAGAGGGGTATAGGCCCCGGTTCGCTCAAAACCGGTGCCAAAGAGGGGTATAGGCCACGGTCCAGTAGGACCCGAAGCCAAAAAGTGGTTGGAAATCAGGGT
>Ga0209589_1000374_pt1 | contig 60053 bp, 58 predicted proteins | sample CowpeawhiteBW_FD_187525 | JGI IMG/M metagenome (GOLD analysis project Ga0209589, IMG submission 187525) | Root nodule microbial communities of legume samples collected from California USA - Cow pea white BW (SPAdes) (version 2) | ecosystem: Host-associated > Plants > Roots > Nodule | place: USA... | reverse complement strand
CCTAGGCTTTTCTCCAATACTCTAGAAGTTTCTTTACATTTCAATAACTCTATCTTATATTTTTTTTAGATTCTTCTAGAATTTGCATTATACTTTAATACATACACATATATACTACTTTTTATAGTGCTTCTTACCGTACCAATTATAGTTGACTTCTATCTATCAATTACAGCAGAATCACTTCCTTCGTATCAACAAATTAAACTTATCCATAAATCATAAAGTCAATCATTTCTTTTATTTCATCATACACCACACACATATATAAATACACTCAATTTTCTTCTACAATTTTGACAGAAAAACCATAGATTATACATGTTATCTAGTCTAAGAAAATCTTAGTCTGAAATGTAGTAATGCTACCTAATTTTCTAGTCTTATAAAGAATTATACAAGGAGTGTGATACTCTGCAAGGAGTATTTACATGAGTGATTATTAAAAAACCCTTGAGCACTTGGATATTATTTTCTTCTGTTTTCTTCTCATTATTTGTGACTGCTACTCTATTCATATGCAACCGCACCCTCAACATCAATCCTCTTTCTTCAGCATTTTATAAATCTACAATATGCCTGAAGGAGGACATCTTCTATGGCACATCTAATGTTGATGAGTCCTTCAGTTAATATTTCGAAGAGCTTTACGGTTCTTATTTTGAACAGTGTTCAATGGTTAGACTTCCAATAAGAGATGCAGAACTTCTACCTAACTCGAATGGAAGCCTCTTTGACTATGTATCAGCTGATATTCTGGTTAAAATAGAAGTGTTTGATGAGTGTTCTTCTTGTTACCGTCTTAGACGAGGCTAGTGTCAACTTGACAACCAAGGGAAGTTCTTATGTATACAAGGTACCTTGTTTATTGATGGAAATAATTTGTTTCAACTAGCTCCTAGGCTGATGATTTATCTCTCGTAATTCTGATGTGGAATGAAGAAACCTGATCTAAGTATATCTAACTGGTTACGTTATGAAACAAGCACTTAAGGATCCAATATGAGTTCTCACTCTCTCATGAAGTTTAGTTATAAGAAATGGTTATTTAACCAATCCAAGTTACCACTTATTTCTACTTAAGGTTTTATTGTTATTTGTTTTTGTTTAATTCCTATTTTTTTCATGTTTTGCAGAGAAAACTAGTAGAAAGGTGAAGATAGTGGTAGCAGGAACAAATTTTTCAACCCCTGATTCTCTCTACAGTGATTTATTTAACTTCGAACATAAAAGTACAACATTTTGTAAATTATTTGTCAATCTTGTATCATAGCAGGTTAAATATCTTCACTGGTTGATGGAGTTTTCCGATATAAGTTCATCTTATGAATAATGATGAGTGATTAAATACAGAAAAAAGATGTAGATGTATGGTGACTTCCTATAACAAAAGTAAATAAATAAATAATCTCCTGCAAACAATCTCATAAGAAAATAAACAAAGCATCATGGGGGGTATGTTTTTTTCTTATTTTAAATCCTTACTGTAATAAACCTACAGCTACATCAGCTGCTGGAGCATTGGGAATTTTGATGGTGTTGGCTTGCATCTTACGAAGATACTATTTCCACAAGAAGAACCCCATTTACATAATGATTGAGAACTTTCTCCCATCTGCTCACCTCAATAAATTGATGATCATCGCAAAGAGAGAAAAACCACACAAAGCACCTACAAACAAGTAGAAAGGGTAAGCTAGAGCCAAAAAATGGGTTATCATACAGTTACATAATATTTCATAGTTCAAGATACATATGTCGACTAATCATGTTATGACTTGCAAACAATACACTAAGACTCAGACCCGACTCATCTAGATACATATAATTAGTCGGATTCACCGGATGCTTGCACTTGTGGTGGACTTCCCTGCTCTACCGAGCTAAATGTTACAATGTCTCATCCCCCACACACAAGGTTAGCCCTTAATGTGTTTCGGGCCTCCTGCTACTCTCACCACTAGAGTCAGTACGCTCTATGTGAGACTAACTGACTCTTTAGAGTGTCAGGATACAACCTTACCTTGAATCCTTACTAAATTATATAGATGGGGCACCACCATGAACTCCCACTAACAATGATCATGGAATTACGTCTCGACCAACTGCGACACCACCATGATATCTCACCTAGAGACCCATCGAATTACGCCCTAACCAATGAGGCAACACCACGAAACTATCGTGGAATTACGTCCTAACCAAACCAAGAACAGATTCCATTAATCATTACAACTTTCATGGTCATACTTAATCCATGATCGCATATATAACCAACCATTCATTCATATTCCATACTAAGATCATGCCAAACTCATCATTCACCACCCATAAACATCTTTACTCATGCATATTCACCAATCTCATGCTTTAATATATTAATACAATCAAACACACGCCAAACAACCAAGAACAGAGGGATATCAAAACAAGGATGCACTCTTGCCCAGCTCCTCGCTTAGGCGAGCTCCTTTCGCGTAGGAGAGAGCTCGAAAAGTGGGGAACAGTGGCTTGCGCATCCTCTCACTAAGACGAGACCTCCTCGCTTGAGCGAGATGGGCTCTCGCTCAAAACAGGAGCTCACAGCCTGAGCGACAGCTCGCGCAACACATGATTGAGTTTTTTGATACTCTCGCTTAGGCGATATCCATTCCCTTGGGCGAGATTATTAGATCTCTGCCACTATTCCTGCAATCCAGCATAGAAATCAACCAAAACAAGGCATAATATATATTTATACTAACTTAAAAACCATAAAATCACCCAAGAGCACAAAACAGAACTAAAAACGCAGCCAATATATATTCAAATGCGAACCCTAGCTTCCCTTACCTGGAAAGAGTCTAATATCAGACTTTGACCCTTATGCCAGCGAACCCAATAGCTCCAGAAGCAGATTCTACGAATTGGAATAATGGCACAAAAAGAAAATGAGGTTACCACAATGGACTTCTAGTGGATGTACGAAAAGGGGACTTAGAAAGGGACTAGAATGAGCTGAGAGTTAACTAGAGTAGGGTTAAGCTAGCTTGAGCTGGACTAACGACTAAACCCTAGCAGAACCTCTGTGGAGAGCAAAAGAGGAGTAAGCAAGCACTGTTTTGCATGAATGACAAGTGGAAGGGGTTTGGTTGCCTTAGGGGCCTTGTACGCCTTATGGGCCAGCCTTTAGGCCCATTAGATTGGGCAGCCCTTAAAATAAAGGGTTAGAATATAAGTGGGTCTTACATTCTCCCCAACAACAAAAATTTTTGACCTCAAAAATGAAAACTTACCAGGAAAATAGATGCGAATGTGACTTCCTTATAACCTCTTCTAATTCCCAAGTAGAGTCATTGGTCCTCTGATCCGAGATGATTTTGACAAGACTGGTGGTACTTCCATAGTAAGATCCTCCCTGATCTGAACATCCTCAGCTTCTAACACATGAGACAGATCAAACATACTTTCTCAACTGCAACAAGTGAAACACCGGATGGAGATTTGCCAACTGAGGGGACAAAGCAATCTCGCAAGCCACTGACCTAATCCTCCTCGAGATTTGATAAGGGCCAAGGAACTTAGGAGAAAGCTTCCTCGAGCGGAGAGTCCTTCCCACACCAGTGGTTCGGGTCACCCTCAAGAATACATGATCACTAGCCGCAAATTCTAAAGGCCTCCTCCTACGGTCTGCATATGCCTTTTGTCTACTCTACGAAGCCTGCATCCTATCTCTCACCATCCTCACTTTTTCAGTGGTCTGCTCTAACAACTCTGGCCCGACAAATACTGCCTCCCCATCCTTATACCGACATAAGGGAGTCACACACTTCCTATCATAAAGAGCCTCATATGGCGCCATGCCAATGCTCACATGAAAACTGTTGTTGTAGGTGAACTCTATTAAAGGTAGTACTTCATCCCAAGCACCCAAATGATCCAGCACGCATGTCCTCAGCATGTCCTCAAGCGACTGAATCGTTCTCTCAGACTGGCCATCGGTCTAAGGATGATAGGCTGAACTCATAGTCAACTTGCTTCCCAAAGCACTCTGCAAAGTCTGCCAAAACTGTGAAGTGAACTATGGATCCCTGTCTGATACAATGCTCGAAGGTACTCCATGCAGCCTCACAATTTCCTTAATGTACAACTGGGCCAACTTGGCCATGGACATCCTCAAGTTTATCGCCAAGAAATGAGCACTCTTGGTTAATCGATCCACTATAACCCAGATGGTGTTATAACCCCTAAAAGTTCGTGGCAAATGGGTCACAAAATCCATCGAGATGCTATCCTATTTCCACATTGATATTTCCAAGGGCTGTAGGATCCCACCAGGTCTCTGATGCTCTACCTTGGCCTTCTGACATGTTAAACATGCTCATACAAATTGTGCAACATCCTTTTTCATACCTTTCCACTAGAAGGTTTCCTTGAGATCTTGATACATCTTAGTCATGCCAGGATGCAAACAAAGACGACTATTGTGCCCTTCCTCAAGGATCAGCCTTTTCACCTCAGCATCGTCAAGCACACACACTCTGCCTTGGAACTGCAGTATACCATCATTTCCTAAAGCAAAATCCTTTGCTTCATCCGATCCAAGCTGTTCTCTCACCTTGTTCAAACTGGCATCTAATAAATGCCTCTACCTAATTGAGTCTAAGAAATCACTAGATATAGTTAAAGTACTACACCTAATGAACTCGGATCCCAACTCCACCTGTAACTTCATATCTCTGAACTGCTCTAGTAGCTCCACCTCCCTCGTCATAAGATGCGCAGTACGCACTTCCTTCCTACTCAAGGCATTTGTTACCACATTTGCCTTCCCCGGGTGATATAGTAGCTCAAAGTCATAATCCTTCAGGAATTCCATCCACCTTCTCTGTCTCATGTTTAGCTCCTTCTAATCGAATAAATATTTGAGGCTCTTGTGGTCACTGAACACACTAAACTGTGCACTGTAGAGATAATGCCTCCAAATCTTCAAGGCAAACACAATAGCCGCTAACTCCAAGTCATGAGTTGGATAGTTTCTCTCAGGCACCTTGAGTTGTCTCGAAGTATATGCCATTGCCTTCTTTTCTTGCATCAACACACAACCAAGCCCTAAGTGAGAGGCATCACAATAGACCTCAAAAGGTTTCCAGACATCCGGAATGACCAATATGGGAGCACTCGTCAACCTCCGCTTAAGCTCTTGAAAGCTTTCCTCGCACTTATCCGTCTAAGTGAAAGGTTGGTCCTTCCGGGGAAGCTGTGTCAAAGGCGCCATTATCTTGGAGAATCCCTCTATGAATCTCCTATAGTAACCAGCTAAACCCATAAAGCTTCTGATCTCTGTGGCCGACTTGGGACTCTCCCACTTAACCACTACATCCACCTTTGTCGGATCCATCGCTATCCCCTGGGCGGATATCACATGACCCAAAAACTGCACTTCATCCATCTAGAATTCACATTTGGATAGTTTAGCATATAATTGCTTCTCCCTCAGAACACCAAGCACTAGTCTCGGGTGCTCGACATGCTCCTTTTGAGTTCTGGAATAGATAAGGATGTCGTCTATGAAGATTACGACGAACTTATCTATGAATGGCTGAAACATCCTGTTCATGTAGTCCATAAACACTGTCGGAGCATTGGTCACACCAAAAGGCATAACCATATACTCGTAGTGGCCATATTGGGACCTGAAGGCCATCTTCTTTACATCATCAGCCTTCACCAAGATCTGATGGTATCCTGACCGCAAATCGATCTTCGAGAACACCGATGATGTATGTAATTAATCCATCAAGTCATCAATTCTCGGGAGAGGATACTTGTTCTTGATGGTCATCTTGTTTAACTACCTGTAGCCCACACACAGACATGAACTTCCATCCTTCTTCTTCACCAACAGTACCGGTGCTCCCTAGGGTGAAGTACTGGGTCGTATGAACTGTTTTCCCAACAATTCCTCTATTTGCTTCTTGAGCTCCACTAACTTCGTCGGGGCCATATGATATGTGACCATCGACACTGGACCGGTTTCCGATACCAGGTCAATAGAGAACTCCACCTCTTTACAGGGAGGCAACCCTGGTACTTCTTCTAGAAATACATCTTCAAACTCGTGCACCATCGGTATAACTGATGCCCTTCCTTATTTCTCCATCTCGAGATGCGTGAAGATTATGTAACATTGTGTGCCCCATTAGATCTCCTTCATAAACCCTTGAGACGATACTAACTCAGGCTCCTCTAAGTTGGGAAACAGTTACATTTTCTCTCGGCAATCTATAAGAATGTGATTCCAATCCATCCCCAAGATCACTTCCAACTCTTATAGAGGTAGACATATCAGATTCACCTTATATCTGCATCCTTCCACCTCTACCAGACACCTAGCACACAAGGCTGATGTCTGACCAAACCCGATGCCGGAGTAGATACCACCAACTCACACTACAGCTTACACACCGGCAGACCCAAACGTTTCACACAAGCATCTAACATAAAGGAATGTGTCGCTCTAGAATCATACAACACACACAAAGGTTCACCAGTAATCATGCAATGACCCGCAACAAGATTACCTATGCCTACAGCCTCTGCTCCCGTCATGGCGTAAACTTTGCCTATCGCTTGAGGCTGGTTGCCTCTGTTCCTCTACTGGTGTTGGGACAATCCTTGCCAAAGTGGCCCTCTTTGCCACAGTTGTTACATCTACGGTAGCCTTCCATATGCGGGCAGACTCTCCTCAGATGAGGGCCTCCAAACTAGAAGCACTACACTCGACCCTGCTGTGTGGGGAAGTTCCTAGACCCCTGGGACTAATGGTGAGGTCTATCATAAGGTTTCCTCATCTTCTTGTGCCTCGATTTGGACCTAGATGGTCCACCAATCCTTTGTTGTTGAGTGCGTTAACCCTCTACTTTGTTCTTCATTTTCTCCTTCACTTTGGCCTTTTGCACCAGTGCAATAAAGTCCTTGATGGACAGTGGAGCTACCATCTACCGGATATCACCTTTGAGGCCAATTTCCACTCTTTGTCGAGTGGCAATGTGTAGAAGCAGCTGAGATGCTTGAACTTCTCAGCGTACTCTGTTACTGACTTCCCTCCCTGGGTCAATTGGAGGAATTCTACCTCCTTGGAATATCGGACGCTGTTTGGGAAATATTTAGAGAGAAACTTCCCCCTGAAGGCCTCCCACGTGATTGTTTTTTCCTTTTCCTCCATGATGGATTTCATGCTCATCCACCAATGCTCAGCTTCTGTGGTGAGCATGTATACTATGAAGGCCAACCTGTTCTCCGTGGGGTACATTTTTGCATAAAAAATCCTCTCCATATCCTTTAGCCATTGGTCCGCGGCGTCAAGACTCGTCTTACCTCCAAACTTTACCGGGTGGTGTTTCAGAAAGTGCTCTAGACTCCACTCCCTTACTGCAGGTCGTGGCTTAGGACCAAAGACAAGGGTTGTTGTCCTATTCTCCTCCATATGTTGTCTATGAGCATCCTCAGCAGCTACCCTAACAACCTCCATTTGCTGCATCACCAACTGTTGTTGCTCAAGCGACGCTGCATGTCGCTGCATTGATGCGTCATGTTGCTGCATCATTACGGTCATTGTTGCCACCATGGCTTCTATGGCTCTGGCGTTATTTGGTACATCGCCCAGAGAGGCCTGAGAAGTCCTACGAGGAGGTGCCATAATCACTAGCACACAAGAAAATGACAAGTCAGGCTAGATAAGACATGAACTTAACTAAGAAAGCTAAGCGGACATCCAAGTCCACAGACTCTAAGGATTGACTGCTCTAATACCATAAATGTAACGTCCCATTTAATAAAATAACTTAATTAAATGAAAATCTTACACAGAATAATATAAGAGGCTAAGTCACTCCTGAAAATATCCAAGGTACATAAAAAGAAAAAACTAAGCCACACTATGATGCCAATACAAAACATAGTACAGAGATTAACAATATTCAAAACGATTGTCCAAGGGGTAGACAGTTACATAGGCTACAACCCTAAAAGAAACTTGACAGTAGAATTCAACCCAAGGCTATGAGGCGGAGTCTCCATTTTCCTGACGATCACGAGGAGTTCTCCCATTTGCTCACATCAATAAATTGATGATCATCGCAAAGAGAGAAAAACCACACATAGCACATACAAACAAGCAGAAAGGGTAAGCTAGAGCCAAAAAATGGGTTATCATACAATTACATACAATTTCATAGTTCAAGATACATATGTTGACCAATCATGTTATGACTTGCAAGGAATACACTAAGACTAAGACGTGACTCATCCAGATAGATATAATTAGTCGGATTTAGCGAATGCTTGCACTTGTGATGGACTTCCTTTCTCTACCGAGCTAAATGTTACGATGTCTCATCCCCCACACACAAGGTTAGCCCTTAATGAGTTTCGGGTCTCCTACTACTCTCACCACTAGAGTCAGTACGCTCTATGTGAGGCTAACTGACTCTTTAGAGTGTCAGGATACAACCTTACCTTGAATCCTTACTAAATTATATAGATGAGGCACCACCATGAACTTCCACTAATAGAGGTCATGGAATTACGTCCCGACCAACTGAGACACCACCATAAGATCTCACCTAGAGACCCATGGAATTACGCCCCAACCAATGAGGCACCACCACAAAACTATCGTGGAATTACATCCTAACCAAACCAATAACATATTCCATTATTCAATACAACTTTCATGCTTATACTCAATCCATGATTACATAGATAACCAACCATTCATTCATATTACATACTAAGATCATGCCAATCTCATCATTCACCACCCATAAACCATCTTTACTTATGCATATTCACCAATCTCATGCTTTAATATAGTAATTATTTCAAACACATGCCAAACAACCAAGAACAGAGGGATATTAAAATAAGGACGCACTTTCGCCCAGCTCCTCGCTCAAACAGAAAGATCTCGCTTAGGTGAGATGGACTCTCACTCACACGAGCTCCTTTCGCCTAGGCGAGAGCTCGAAAAGTGGGGAATAGTGGCTTGCGCATTCTCTCGCTTAGGCGAGACCTCCTCGCCTGAGCGAGATAGGCTCTCGCTCAAAACAAGAGCTCACCGTCTAAGTGATAACTCGCGTAGCACCTCGGTGAGTTTTCTAATACTCTCGCTTAGGCGAGATCCACTCGCTTGGGCAAGATTATCAGATATCCGCTACTGTTCGTGCTATCCAGCATAAAAATCATCCAGAACAAGGCATATTATATATTTATATTAACTTAAAGGCTATAAAATCACCCAAGAGCACAAAACAGAACTGAAAACGTAGCAGAAACACATTCAAATGCGAACTCTAGCTTCCCTTACCTAGAAAGGGGCTAATATCAGACTTTGACCCTTACGCCAACGAACCCAATAGCTCCTGGAGCAGATTCTACGAACTGGAACAATGGCACAAAAATAAAACGAGGTTACCATAGTGGACCTTTAGTAGAATTACAAAAAGGGGACTTAGAAACGGACTAGAATGAGTTGAGAGTTAACTTACGTAAAGTAGAGTAGGGTTGAGCTAGCTTGAGCTGGACTAAGGACTAAACCCTAGCAGAACCTCTGTGGAGGGCAAAAGAGGAGTAAGCAAGCACTATTTTGCAAGAATAACAAGAGTGGAAGGGGTTTGGCTCCCTTAGGGGCCTTGTATGCCTTATGGGCCTGCCCTTAGGCCCATTAGATTGGGGCAGCACTTAAAATAAAGAGTTAGAATATAAGTGGGCCTTACAAACTATAAGTATTATTATTATCATTATTAACTACAATTATTTCTATTATTATATTACTATTATTATTATTATCACTACTATTATTAAATAGAACTATAATTATTATAATAGTTATTATTATTATTATTATTATTATTGTTTTTATTATTATGGTTACATACACATTTAACTTTTACTTATCATATAAGAATCATGTTTCACTTAGTTGATCCTTTTATTTGTTTTGTTGTTTATTTATCTTTACATTTGAATAATTAATTCAATTCAAAAAAATAGTTACTAAAATTAGTAAAACAATAAAACTGAAATAATTTTTTTATTTTAAATAATTATTTAAGTTTAAAATATAACAATTAAGAGGATAAAATTGAAAAAACAAAAAAAGACACCAAAGATGTTTATCTCTTTATATATGTAATTGTGTTATTATTTTTATTATTTTTATTTTTATCACTATGCGATATTATTTTAGTGTTATTATTATTATCTATTATTATTGTTATTATTATTATTATTATTATTATTATTATTATTATAGTTAAACATACATTTTACATTTATTTACTACCGGATCATATCTCAATTACTCGCACTTTTTATTTGTTTTGTTATTCATTTTATTTTTATATTTGTGTAATTATTTGAATTAAAAAAGTTAGTTACTAAAATTATTAAAATGATAAAATGGACAAATAATTTTTATTATGAATAATTATTTTAATTTAAGAAATAATAATTAAGAGGATAAAATTGTATAAACAGAAGAGGACATAACAAATGTATATCTCTTTATATATGTAGTTATTGTATTATTCTTATTTTTATCACTATGAGATATTATTATAATGGTATTATTATTATTATTATTAATATTATTATTATAGTTAGACACACATCTTAATTTAATTTACTACGGGATCGTATTTCAATTACTTGTCATTTTTATTTGTTTTGTTGTTAATGTATATCTTTATATATAATTATAGATTATTATATTTGGCATTAGCCTTAATGTTAGCATTAATATTAATATTTATAGCATAAATATTATTATTATTATTATTGGTATCATTATTATTTTTATTATTATTATTACTATTCATAATGATGTTATTATTACAAGTGTGCTTTTTTAATTGTATAAAATGTTTTTATACTAAATACTTTTGCTAAATAGAGTTTTAATCTTTTAAAATTTTTATAATTTATAATTTACATTAATATTATTATTAGTATTTTTAATGGTTAAATAAATATAATAACAATTATATTATTATTCTAACAAAATTTAAAATAAATAAAAAGCAAACTAACAAAATTTAAAATAAATAAAAAGCAAAAAAAAAATGTTAGCACCGATTATAGGCTATTATAATTATTTCGTAAAATTAATTAATTGTATTATATTGTAATATAAATTCTATTTATTATATTTAAAATTGAAATTATTATTGCATCCCTTAAATTTACTAATTACTTTAATAACAACATTTATAATAATATAACTTAATTTTCATAATATTTCATTACATAATACTTTCACTATTTTATTATTTTAATATACAAAATAAAAAAAATACGTTCAAGAATCAGTATACTAGTTTTGTATTAAAAATTAAACCATGATATCGGTTAGACCGATACTAAAAGTAATAAATTTAAAAAAGAAAAATATATGCCACATGTTGGTTCTGAGATGCACAAAATGACAACAAAAAGTTTTAATATTAGACAAATTAGAGTATTGTATTGGGTTGACCGACGCTTTAGATTTTATAATAAAAATTACATTTAAAATTAATTGATGAAAAATGTTTGTATGGGCTTGTTAGACGCAATGAAAATAATTTCTTAATGTGAAATTATAAGCGTGTGTTTAGCTGATGCTATCTAAAATTTAATAGAAATATTTTAGATTTTAGTTTCCTCCCTTTTCTACGTCCAAAATGGGACGCAAACTTAGTGAGTAATCAAAATTTCCCATGATTTGATTGTTAACTTTATTCATTACGAAACCATAGTCTTTGAATTGTTATTCCTAATCGAGGTCCCCCAACATTGAAGGCAAAGATATTTGTGAACAAGGATAAGAGGTGTTTTCTTTGTTAAGGTAATTAAGTGGAACTAAAACCCTGAAGCATAAATTAAGGGTGGTATTATGATTGAGTTCGTTAAAAAACTGTATGTGCATATTTGATTTTGATGTTGTTTTGTGATTGAATCAACTATAGTGTAGGTTGAACAAAGACTTTTGGCATGGAGGTGAATCCTTTCTTGGGGCGGTTGAAAGTGAGGAGAGTTTTGTGCATGAATTTGTTTAGGTTGTAGGTTTGTGCATTTTCATAATGTTTATGCTTTTTTTCAATGACTGTTTTTGGTGCAAATTGTATTTGTGTTCTTTCTTTACAGTTAAAACTTATGTATTTTTTATATAATTGTATAATTTGTAAACATAAACATATAATGCAATTGAATTGGTGGTGTACTTTCATTGTGCTTATCTCAGTTCTTCTAATTTATTCATAAATGAAGATTTGGTTGTTAAAAACTACTGCCAATAACCCATATCAAGTTTATGTTTAGCTACTGAAATATGAAAATCCATCTATCTTTCTATAATGCCCTATTCTACTGAAATATAAAGTATTTTTGATATCTCGATGACTCTATTTTTTTTGTTTGGAAGAAGGTTGTATAAAAGGTCATACACTACAAAAGAAAAGATATATAGCATGGGTCATTTTATGGAGGTTAAAAAGACCTCCCCAAATAAAGATCATATGGGCTGATTATGATAGATTTTCTAAAAGCTAATAATAGAGGAGTTTTTTATTTTTTTTAAGGAGGTTTATGACCTCCGCAAATTGCAACACATTTGAGTGAATTAATGTGTTGATTCTCAAATCAGAAATCTTGAATGAAATTTTCCCAAGTGAAAACCTAAGTTCAGAGTGCCATAACCTCAACGAATCGAAAACCTCAGCCATGTCGTAGCCACCATTGCAGCCATCTCCGTCGCGGCGTCGCGCCATCTTTGTCGTGTCGTCATGTCGTCTTCGTCGTGCCATCTCCGTCGTGCCGTCTTCGTCGCTCCATCTCCGTCGCGTCGTCTTTGTTGCTCCATCGCGCTGTCTTCGTCGCGCCATCTCTGTTAGCGTTGTCTTCTTCGCTTCATCTCGATCGTGCTATCTCTGTTTCCCCGTCTCCGTCGCGCCATCTCCATTGTAGCCTCTGTGGTAGCCTCTTTCGTAACAAACGCCCTCTCCGTCACTCTGGCCCTCCATGACATGTGGTTGTGATCCAGTGGCTTCTGTAGAGTCAAGGTACACCAGGAATATTTTGTTACGTAGAGGTTCCTTATCGATATACCTACCACTTCTTTAACACATTGCACCAGTTTGCTCGATTTGTCACTTTCTACGATAGTACACTTTACTTCATAGCACACTTTTACAATTGAATTAAACACTACTTTCATGCTATCTGGGAGAGATTGGATGGAACTATTATCCCATCTGAAAATCATACAAATAAAAGGAGGATTATGAAGGAAAACTTAAGAACTACAAATTCATGAGTGTGAAGGATTTTCAAATCATTAATTTTTCCATTATAGTATAGCATGATATAAAATTTGTCGATCATATAATTTGGATTTAGATAAACCTTTGAATTGCCTGTGTGAAGAGTTCAAGTTCTTCTACTATGCCGTAGGAATCATAAGTATCATCTGGAAGAGAGATATAACCAATCAATTTGCTCTCTATCTTTCTTGCAATACTATATTCAGCTTTGTAAGTCATGGTCACTGACCACAAATAACACTCAACTACCCTATCTCTTGCGTAAGCCACCTTTGTCACAACATCTCTTGTTCAATGCTTTCTGAGAGTATCACTTATGGTCAATTAATGTGTTTCTTCACTTTTGTTTTTACTTTCAGCTGTAAATGGACTCATTACCTAATCTCAACTACCATCCTGATTTTATTCTCTATCTCTTTATTCATTTGTCATTTGTCATGTTTATGTGGCCTATTTTATTAAAACTAGCATTATTTGTGTGGCCTACATAGAAGAACAACTACCATTTGTGTTTTTAGTCTTGTCTTTATTCTGCAGAAAATTTAAAAAATTGTTCTAAAGTATATCCTAATACTAAAACTTACAAAACACTATTATAACAATGCTAACAAACCTAAATTTCCCTTTAGAAACTAATCTTAAAATTTTCTACTCCCTAGAATTATAACAACAAAATCAAAAAGTGCACTTATGAAAAAGGACATCCTTGTCTTATAAGAACCAATTCTTCTAGTGTTTCACTCTCTCACTTAGAAGAACACTCAATACTCCTCGTCTATAAAAATTCCTAAGTTTTAGTCACTATTGAAATGGCATCCAAGTTAGCATAGAAACAATGCCACAATTGAGATGATGACTTACATATAGAAATGTGATTAACCAGAAAAGCTTCCAAAGCAGTGTTATCAAAGGTAGAATTTGAAGCTTGAACCAAGCAACAAAGTACCTGTGTTCCAGTCCTCGTGTCCATGCATATATGGAAGAATATTGTTTGTACTAGTTTCTTGTCCCTTTTGATGAGATTTGAATAACGCACGAAAAATACAATAATAAATCTACAAATTAAATAATACAAATGAAACTGGTTTTATAATCCTCGAATTAAGGAGGGTATTAACCCCCACAAAAGAAATGAAAAATAGGAATTTTGGAATCAAATAGGTTTATGGAAATAAATGAGGTTTTAAACCTCCATAAAATAATAGTCATGAATAGGAGAGGTTATAACCATCCATTCAAAAACTTCCACAATATAAATCTGGTACCAGAGGTTATAGAAAACCTCCACAAATAACTTGTGGGGAACCTATCTATGGAGGTTTGACAAATCCCTACAAATTATTTTGGGGAGGGTAAAAACCCCGCTAAACGAAATTAAAACCTTCGCAATTTAGCTTTTTTTTTGTAGTGATATAAGATCACCAAACTAAAATGAGAGTATATTATTTAAGGAATCAATTTAAAATGCAAACATGATCAGGTAGAAAATGTACTTGACTAGTATTTTGATTTTAACAATTAATAATAAAAATAAATTTTATAGTGGTGATTAATTTTATGTATTATATTTTGAAATAAAATAATAATAATAATAAAAATAATTAAAGTAATAAATAATAAAAAAAATATCAAAAAAATATATGTAAGGCCTAGTTATTCTGCTCCCTTACATTAAGGGCTGCCCTAAAACAGTTGGGCCTAAAGGCTGGCCCATAGGATTAAAACCATTCGTGTTGCCCTAATTCACACTTATACTCTTTTTCAGAAACCTAAATCTGTGTCGTCTCCCTCCAACTGTACTCATTGTTCTGCTACTGTTACGCTAGGCTACTCATTTCCCTGTTTCTCATTTCTTTCCAACACCTTGAATCGCCCTTTGAGTTGACGTTCCCTACTGTTTAGAGTTGAGATCTCATGCTTGCCATTTTTCCAGGTAGGGAAGCTAAAACCTTACTCATATGTCCCGTTTTCTTCGTGGTGTGGCTGTCATTTCGGGGTTGTATGGTTGGTGTGATGTTATACTGGTCTTGGATGCATAAATCTGTGATATGAATCTATTGTTGAGCTAGTATGAGGGACCGGCTAATCTCGCCCAGGCGATCCGTTCAGTATTTTAAGCGAGCGAGTATCTCGCCCAAGCGAGAAGGGGTCTCACCTAAGCGAGATCCCGCGTGGTTTTCCTGATGCCCTTTCGAGCCCTCGCCTAGGCGAAGGGGGCTCGCCTGAGCGAGCACTGTAACGCCCCAAATTTTGGGATGTCACGAAACGTTAGAAAATTTTTGCGTTTAGCGGAAAAGGAAATAAACATTTAAAATGTACTAATAAAACTTTTAATTTAATTTAAATTGCATAGCTCAACTCTTCACTTTGTCAAAAACTTCCAATAATACTTGCGATCAAATGAAAATTACATATACTTTAGTATCTGATTTAAAACAACTAAATAAATATAAAAACTCCCAAGTTCACCCCAGCCTCTCGTCGATCTACTCCATGCCAAAAGCATCTGCATTATCATCTGCTCCCGTATAACACACACGTTATACGATCATCGCACATACAACAAACATACAAACAAATAAATAGGGGTAAGCTAACCATAAACAATGATATTCATAAAAGAAATTCATAAATAAAATATGTCTAATAATACTCAACGTCGCATTCAAGAAACAATTAACCAAAATGACATCAATCATGCTAAACCAAGCATAGCATCACATTCATCTCAATTCCTCTTCACATATAGTAATCATACACAATCTTTGGTTTTCCGCAGCCTCTCACCCCACAACAACATCTAGTTTCCTAGAATAGACGATTCGATGTGTCCTGCTTAATGCAGCCAGACTGTCTCCCTTATCCCTCAAGGAATTATGAGTAAAAACATCGATGCATCGCACATCGGGCACTATACTCGTAACGAGCCGAAATAAGGAGAAACATCTTTCCCCTCCCCACTGCTTCACACGGGCGAGAGGGTACAACACTCGAACCAATCCTCTACCACTGCTTCACACAGGCGAGGAGGACCTCTTTCCATTGCTTCACACAGGCGAAAAAGTCTCCACTGGGTCCTAGGTACGGAAAACCTCACACCACATTTCATTTCATCAAGCATTCTCAACAAGGCAAAATACTCTCAACATCAAATACATGAGAATTACATATTGCCAACGAAATATACACCATCACATCATGCTTGAAAAATAAGGTCTCCCAATCAAATCATATTCATATATCACCCCAGTATGTAATCACATACCAAAAATCAAATACACGCGCAAGAAAATTACAACGTCAATTGATACCCCTAACGCATTCAAACCCTTCAAAGAAAACTAGTCAATATATAACTTACCGTACTTGTCATTTCTAATCCCGCTGCCCCTATTCCTTTCACGCATGACAACAGGAGCAAAACTAAAAATTTTGTATCCTTTAATTACAAAAAAACGAATCCGAAAGAGAAAGGAAGAAAACATGACACGGTCTGCACCAATTCATTTAAAGGATACCCCTCCCTCAAAAAGTCACATGAATGGTTAAAAGGAAAGAGACAAAACAAACCTGTGGCCCCTACATACCTTGCATTTACGTGTGGGTTAAAGAAAGAGAGAGAAAAGAAAGAGAAAAGGAAACTGCTGCAATCACGTGAATCAAACAAAAGCCATATCTTTATGTGGAATTAATAGAAAATAAGGGAAAGTCAAGGCTGCACCTTTAAATTTTTTTCACTCATTCACACCTGCAACTCACGCACCCATGGCCCACATCACTTAAACCCTTTCGCTCACAACCCCCACATGCACCATACATGAACCAAGACTCCACTACACTAGCACCAACTTCACGTAACCCACACAACCACGCTCATCCCTCCCTTCACTCACTATTTTCACTTCACTGCTCACACATAACCCACATAAACCTCACTTTACTGCACTCACTGCTTGCTTCACTCTCTTGCAACTCGAACCTCACTACATCGAGAATCAAGAGGAAAGAAAAAAAGAAATAGAAAAGAAAGAGAAAGAATCTGGGAGGAGAAAGAAAAAGTGAAACTTATGAACCTACTGCTGCACATTGAACCCAAGCTCCACCGTGAATCTACTACTGCACCTTGAATCTAAATTGCACCATGAACTTATATCCTTTGCTCTGGGTTTTGCTTCCGAAAAGGGTCTTAGACCCCCACTTGGGAAAAGCATGGTTCAGGTAATGTATCTACGCGAGCCTGGTTTAGTTTCTGTCCATGACAGGCCGAAAAACTTTTTTCAATCCATATGTAAATAAAGGAAGCTTTAGTTGAATCATTTCCAACCTAACCCTCTATTCCTCGGATGAGGTCTTGCTAATTTTCTAAGATTTCCTGCTTCGAGTGAGTTCCACCCAATGATATCCCACCAATCTCTTCCATCTTCACCCAATCCAGAAGGACTTGAACCCAATAGAGCAGAATGGCTAATTCCATCAATCGAAATGAGGAAAGTCCTGTTCTTTTACACGGTATGAACTAGAACATAGTTTGAAAGCCAATCCATGAACACTGCAAGTCACCAAGTCGCCGGCAGCCACTCCTCCGGAAACGTAGCCCTCAACACAGGCGGCCACCATCCGCGTCTGCAACAACTCGGCAAGGTTCCTCTCCAGCTGCTGTAGTCCAGCGAGCACACACCACTTTTCATCTGTTTCACCGTTACATCACCTAAGAAACCTCAATCCCCATCAAAGCTACGGTGCCCTAACAGTAACTAGGTGATTTCTCATCCTCCTATGACCACAGAATAACAACACGCACTTCCCATGCTTGTCTCAACAGTTTTAAGAATAACCCACCATCACTCGTGCTCATGTGTTTATGTGTTCAAAGCCCAAAGATCGCATACCAGTTTCTCAAAAAAAGAAGACAAGAAACATTCAACCATCATGCACTTTCATCACAAGATATCAATCAGAAACCATGCAGTCCGTGGCAATGATGGTTTTCAATCTCGGAACAGGATCAAAGTTCAACAACAACACAACAACATGAACAATACTCATACACTTATGCACACCATTCAAAGTTTCGTTCAACAAGCAATCAACAAGAAAATAATCAAAAAAAGTAAAGTTGGCTTCCCCTACCTAATGCGTCTCTTAGGAATGTTTCTCTTCTCTAGCATAGCCGCTGAAATCTTGCATCCCTCTGCTCTCTTCTTGTTTCTCTCCTCTCCTCTTTCTAAAACCCTAACTTTTTTAACCTATATACCCCTCTTACTCCAAATCTTTTCTGTTAATATTCTCCCACTTAAATATTTTTTTTTTCTTAGGTGTTGTAATATTTTAAATCACAATTAAAAAAATAACATAAACAAAATAAAAGATAAAACTAAATCTATTAGGCATGAAATATATATATATATATATATATATATATATATATATATATATATATATATTTATATATATATATATTTTTGTAGGCCCCACTCCTTAAAGGAGAAAAAGAAAGAATCTAAAACTAAGCCAACCACTAGGCTGCACACTTTCATATGACATAACATGCACTATATTTATTAAAACACTTATACTCCACAAACCATAATTCCTTAAATCCCTTAAATAATTATTATAAACACCATAATAACTTAAATCACTCAAATAATAATTATTTTCTATTTCATAATTTAATAACCTAATTAAATTAAATAAATCAACAATATTCATCTAGCCATTAATTTTCTTTCTATGTGTTTCCCTTTAATCTAATTTTTCCCGGGTCTTACAAGCACGTCTCGCCTGAGCGAGATCCTTCGGCCTGAGCGAGGTGCTGGGCGAGGTAGGGCGCTGTGTGATTGTTTCTTAACTTGGTTGGTGAATGTATGGCTTGAATTTAAGTATTGTGATGAGAGTATGAGATACATGAGTATACATGCGTGAGGTAAATTATGAATTATGAATAATGGGTTGGTACGATCTTAGCATGAAAATTGTATGAGATGATGTATGAAATTGAAATGATGAGTTTGGTATGACTTGACATGAGACATGAAAGGGTTGGTATCAATGTGGCATGGTAACGATATGAGATGGAGTTCCATATTCTGGGTTCGAGAATAAGGAGTTGGTATGGCTTGGTTGAGAATACGAAGGCGATGAATCATGAGAAACCGTATGAGATGTATGTATGTAATTGTGGGTATGTATGCTGAATCTGTTTGGTTGATTAAGGAAGTTTGGTCCGTGTCAGTGCGTAATTCCTTGGGATTCTCTAGGTGGGATTCCCAGGGTCGTGCTTCAGTGGTCGGGACGTAATTCCATGGTCCCTGTTAGTGGGTGTCCGTGGTGGTGCCCCATCTGTATAACTAGGTAAGGATTCAAGGTAAGGTTGCATCCTGACACTCTAAGGAGTCAGTTAGTCTCACTTAGAGCGGACTGACTCCTGTGGTGAGAGTAGCAGGAGGCCTGAAATTCATTAAGGGCTAACCTTGTGGTTAGGGAAATTGATTTATTGTAACACTTGTAACACATAGCTTGGGGGTGAACAACTCGGGGGTGAGCAGAGGTATCCACCACAAGTGCAAGCATCCGTTGAATCTGACCAAGTTATATGTCTCCGGATGAGTCGAGTCGAGTCGTAGTGTATTGCTTGACAAGTCATAACATGCTTGGTTGAATCGAGTGCATGATATTGTGAAATTATATTTGACTGGATGGATGAAATCTTTTGTGCTTTAGCTTACCCTAATTTTGTTGTTGTGTGTTCTGTTGTGTGGTACTCTTTCTTGCGATGATCATCAACTCGTTGGTGTGAGCAGATGCGAGGAACACCCGCGGACAACAGGGTGGTGATAGGTCTGCTGCATAGTCTATGTGGATTGGACTTTAGTTTCTTTGGGCTTTTATTTAGGGTTATGGCCCATGTATTTGTTGTTCTTGAATTTATATACTTTTAGTCAAATCGTTATCCTGTTTCTGTCGGCATCGTGGTGTGCCTAGTGTTTTAGGGGTGGTGTTAAGAACCCCAGGACTGCGTTGTTATACTATTTATGTGTGATGTTTCTTTTAATTACGCGTATTATAGTGGTTAGATATATATATTAAATTATTATTAAAAAAATTATAGTGGTTAGATATAATGTAATGTGTTAAGTTTGAAATAGATTAAACAAAAAAATTATTTTGCGTGAAAAAAGTCATTATATATAATCTTAAATAAATAATTCAAATTTTATTTGGAATAAATCATTTAGTTTTTGAAATTGATTTAATTATGAGAAATAACATATAAAATAATATATAACAATTATTGTAATAAATAATAATTTTAAATATTTTATTTGAACTGTTTATGAGGCTTAAATGAATTTGGATAACTTTTAAATATTTATAAAGTTAATAATCTTGTATTTTATTTAATAAGCAATTGCAATTTAGATTTTACCAAAGACAACTAACAAATAAATAAATACAACAACAATTGTACTGGAAATGTGTTATCATATGTTATTGTTTCCAAAAATTTTCAAATATTGATTTGTAGACGACGTTTTTAAGTTGTAAGGGTTACATTTTTATTTTCATAAAGATAAATGTTTTCAATCATTTGTTTGTTTTTAGTCCGGAAAATGTAATATATAATTGACAATATGTGAAAACTTGACCTCAAAGAAATTGACATTAAATCTTATATATTGTCATGGCAACAAAACATTGAGATATCCTAAATTGTCTTTTATAGAAGAAATCAAATTTGTATCATAATGGCCAGATTGGCCAATATGTACCACAATGATCGAGTTAGTCACTACAACATAAGTATCCAGATGGTCCACCATCTTAGGAAATTTGCCAACCCTAAAGGTCGCTAGCTTGCAAATAGTCGCTAAGCCTAAAGGAATACCACACGGTCTATAACTAAACATATAACGGCAAAAATGACGAATTAACTAAGCCTACATGATGACCAAGTTAATTAACTATACGGTCTCCTCAAACGCCTATCGTAACCTATCGTAACTAGTAATGTCGCATACTCTAACTTAGAATGAATTAGTTAAAACATTATGAAAAAGTGTTGGACCTGAAACCTAGGCCCAACCAAACCCACATAAGCCCAATAAAGGACTAGACCACCAAAGAGATAATGAAGGCCCAACCATGGTCTAAACCAAGTAAAATAAGTTTAGGCTTATGTAAATAAGAGCAGAGGCCAACGATTAGAGGTACACATTTGATTAGTGCATAATCTGAGATTTGACTTTGAGAGCTTTTATTAACTTAATCGTTGGAGTCCTTTCTGCAGGTTACCCCCTGATGAGTATGTGTTTTTGCCCTCATTTAATGTTTAATTCTAGATTTTTAATTGAATTTTGTTCTTAAAAGATTGATTTAATTGACATTTCTTATAATTGGGTTTATTGAGCATGAGATTCAAAAAGATGTTAAAAATAACTTTTTAGTTGTATAAATGTTCTTTCGATATTTTGAGGTGTGTTAGTGTAGCTGCAACTAAGTTTAACTCATGGAGGTTTGGAAATAAATTGATTAAAGCTTCATGACACCTTAAAGATAAATCCAAGAATAGGAAATTATCAAAAATCACAAAGATTTAAGCCAAGTATTGCATGAAATCCAAGCCAAGCATTGCATGAAGACGGCAAGAAAATCTTGAAAAAGTGAAAAAGTTTGGTTAAACCAAAAAGAGGGATTGGGCAACAAAAATTGGACCTTGCGGTTTTCTCTATCTTTTTCCAGAAGAAGGGCTTTGATAATTCATAAATATTTATGATAAAAGATAATTTGGGAAAATATATCTTTAGATATTTTATTTGATATTTTTAAATAATTATCTTATTTAAATATATCATAAAATATCAAAATATAATAACTACCAAATGTTTTTAAATATGGCAAGATCTTCTTGATTCTTTTTAGATCTCCACAACAAACAAATATATCTTAAAGATATTGGATTATTTAGAAGATAAGTGGAGGAGATTACAAGAGGGGTAAAATTGAAAATTGGACAAAAATTAAGTTGCTAAAATAATTAATTAAAGATTTTTTATTAATTATCTTGATATATCTCAAATTATCACCAGAGGAAATCTTCCAACTATTTAAGAAATTGATAAAATCTAAGAGATATTATATCAAAAGATAAAAGATTTCAGCAGTAGAAAATATAAGATTCAAGTCCAATCAAGCCTATATAAAGAGACCAAGGGAAAGCAGAAGAAGAGGCTCGACACTTCACAATTTAGGAACCCTTAGGGGGGGCCTAATTTCTTTCTCTCTCCTTTCTTCTTCTCTATTTCTTTTATTTTGATTTCATGAAGTGTTAAGCTTCTTGGGTTGATTCCATTGTAATTTCATTATGGATTCTATGGTTAAAATGAAATAATTTCTTTATTCTTTTTATTATTGTTGAGGTTTTATTCATCTATGTCTTTGATATTTGAATCACGTGAAAAGTAATGATTTTTACATCATAGCTAATTGGTGAGATGTTTTAATCTATATGCATATCAATTTGAGTTAATTTTAATGGAGAATGTACTTTGATTAAATTTAGAAACCTTCATGTGATTGAATGAGTTTTTGCCAATGATTGAGAATATACTTTGATTACAGGTGAAAACTTTAACTAGAATTAATCAAGAATGTACTTTGGTTAATTAGTTTTTTGTAGGATTTTAGAGGTAAAAGAATGGACATATTAAGGGTAGTAATATTTAATTGAGAATGTACTTTGGTTAAATTTACTATGATTAATCTACAAAGTTCTCGTTTTTGATTGAGAATTTACTTTGGTTAATAGTGAGAACGCCAACAAATTAATTATGAATTTATATTGATTAATTTGCAAATCTACAATAATAATCAATTCAGCAATAATCTTTAGATAACCAATGATGGATCTATTTTGAAAAAGAAGTGGAATCAATCTATTTTTCTTTATCATTGTTTTTATCTTTTTATCCTTTTCAAATTTTATATCTTTATTCCTTATTTTATTTGATTAACCATTTTGTATAGTTTTTATAACAACTAATTTGTTAAAAATCAATTCCATGTTCGTTGGGAGATGACTTTGGGTTACTTTACCCTTTCTATTTTGTTGACTACCTTTTAAACAATACTGAAGTTGTTATAGATAAGTAGTATTAATTTGATCGCGTCAATGATAGCATTATCAAATTCTGACGCTCCTTCAAGTGTTGAGTGGCGAAGACATGACAAATAGGACCGAAGAGTATTCATCCGAGAAGTTCAAAGATTGTGGTAAGATAAAGTTTGAGTCCCATAATTATCTAGTATTATCCATGTAGGAACACTTTCATATATACATATATGTTAGTGTTTCTATGTAGTGATTTCCTTTAATACATGTTTTGCATGTAATGATACTTGTTTTTGCTGTAGAATTTCAAAGTGAGGTTTTAATGTTTTATTGATTCATATAATCAATAGACACTGGTGTAGTCTCTTGAGAGGCAAGAGAATTTGCTTGCATACCTTTAAATGGTTGATGAACTTATAGCTTGCTTTTTACTGACATGATTTTTCACGACTTTGATATGGTGAGTGTGTTGGAGGTTCAAGGCTCTAGTTGGACTACCTATCCTCTTCTCTATGCATGCTTTCACCATGAATATATCCTCTACTAACAAAGAGACTAATAAAGAATAATGGTAAACAAGATAAGTTGAGCTACCTCTTGAGCTGTTCTTTGATGATTTTGAACTTAGTTGAGGTCATATGTTTAATCCATAGCAATGGTTCCTAATTTTGAAAGATACTTACTTAACATGCTGGATCTTTTTGTCCTATATATTTCAATTTTGTCTTATTATTATAGGTTTCAATCATACAAAGGGATCGAATAGTCAAATAGCCACTACGGACTTACACAATAGTTAAGAATTTAGGTTGGTTCATCCATTTTCTCAAGGTTCACTTTGAGTTAAATCTTCAATCATCCTTCTTTTTTCAATCATCAGGACACCACTCAAAGGTAGCTACACCTCTTATCTTTGCCTCCACCACCACTAGATCAACTAGCACTGAAAATAGTTGCTCCTATATGGTACTTGAACTTACCCAAAAGAGTAGTTTAAAAAACACAATTATGAAGATTTTTAATTCATTCTTTTTGACACTTTTTGAAGTGGATTAATTTGAATTTCAATTCAAAGTATTTAACAATTGCAGAGGTTTATGAGTTGGAGGAAATTTGGCAAAACAAAGTTGTTTTTCAATTTAACTACTTTCATAGTTTAAAAACATTGGTGGTGATGGACATTACAAAAGATCATGTGATTCCATCTCATGTACTTCCTTGCTTAAAGAACTTAGAAGAATTGGAGATAGAAAGTTGCAGGGCAGTGGTAATGTAAATTAGGCCTTTAGATGTTTACAATTTTTCATTATGTTAGCACTTTTATATTATGTTTTGTTAACGCTTAATCTTTGAGCACTTTTTGGACTACATTAGATTATGTTATGTTAACACTTTTAGTAGAACTATATTGCACTTTTAGACTAAATTGTTGGCATTTATTTTGTTTATAACTTCGATTTGAATAATGTTAATGATCCATTAGGCGCCAAACCTTTGTTAAGGCACAAAGGGATACAAATTTTTTTATTCCTCAGTTATTTTATTTTATTATTTATTTATTTATTTTCTTTCCTCTTGATTTTTGAATTAGTAATAAAATCATGCATAACATATTACATTCATGTATTTATGTTTTTCCATGTCATTTCATCATGTTTATTTGATTTTAGGCTCGAAATTATAAAGTTGTGATTAAATTTGAAAAGAAAATGAAGTTAATATGGAATCTGGAGTTGAGGTCAATTAGGATTTGATATTTTGAAGAAGAAATTATCCTTTAGGGTTGTAGAAAGTAATTTGAGTAATTTGAGAACGTGATAGCTACAGTTAGAGATTAAGTTTTCTTTCTAATGCATTAATTTATGAGCTTTCTAGAGGGTTGGGTTTGTGTGGACTCTTTTCCATGTGAATTTCTATTTACTCACAACTTTATAATTTCTTAATTAAATAAACGATTTGCATGATGTTTTTCCTTCCTTTTCTTTTTCTTATCTTTTTTTTGTTTAATAAAAATAATAGAGCAAAAATAATAAAAACAAATACGGCAAGGCCAAGGCACCCCTACAAGACTCGAGCAAATAGTAAAAATATGGAGGACTGAGAAACCGCACAAGAGACAATAAAAGCAGATATCAATCAACTAAAGGACCAAGTAGGTCAAATCTTGGAGGCCTTGAAGCTTCATCAACAAAGGGTGAGGAAAGCACCCAGGGTGCTCTTGTTGCTTTTTCGACATACGGATTACCACCAAGTTATACTCCACCTAATGGAGAATATTCAAAGGCTAAACATGCTTCCTTCTCATTCCCAATCAATACTCCAAGAAATGAAGCGACTACCTTTGCGGGACCACAAATGATTGTAATACGCAAACCTTTAAACACAATTGTCGATGATGACTCTTTGGCAAGATTACACCACACCTTACTATGCAGGTCGTATCCCTTCACATTGAGGGAACCAAAACTAAGTTGGAAATTTTGGAAGAACGGCTACGAGCCATTGAGGGAGGTGGAAACTATGGGTTTGGCGATGTTGCAAGTTTAAGCCTAGTTCGTGATGTAATAATACCTCACAAGTTTAAAGTTCCAAAGTTCGAAAAGTACAAGGGTACCACATGCCCTAGACGCCATCTAACCATGTATTGTCGAAAGATGGTTGCCTATGCTTATGATGACAAATTACTAATCCACTTCTTCCAAGACAGTTTGGCTAGGGTAACATTAAGTTGGTATACACACTTAGAGGTGTCTCACATTCGTTCTTGGATGGATTTGGTGGATGCCTTTTTGAAATAATACAAGTATAACATGGATATTGCGCCAGATCGGTTGCAATTGCAAGACATGGCCAAAAAGGATGCTGAATCGTTTAAGGAGTATGCATAACGATGGAGAGAGCTTGCTTCTCAAGTGGAACCTCCTCTTCGTGATAAGGAAATGGTGGCAATGTTTGTGAACACATTGCAACCACCATTCTATGATGGGGAATGTATCCTTAAATTTTGCAAATATCATCATCATAGGTGAAAGGATAGAGATTGGGCTGAAAAATGGAAAAATTGCATATAGCCCGCTTGCGGCTACAACTCCTAAAAAGCCTGATTTCAGTCTTGGGAAGAAGATGGAAGTAGAGGTACATGCAGCATCAACAATACCTAGGTGGGAAAATCAGACTCTCGCTTACCAAGCACAATCTCCACAGCAGGGATTCTATCAATCACAACACGAAGTTATTGCCGCTTTAGGGCAAATCACTAGTCCTAGAAGGAATCAAGAAAAGAATTATATTCATTTCACTCTTATTCTTGTGACTTACACGGAGTTATTGTTGGATCTACTCCATAATGCTTTGGTAGCTATCTTCCCGATGAAGACATTGAAGCCTTCATACCCTATGTATTTTGATGTAAATGCCATTGGTCACACAACTGAGAAATGTTTGTCTTACAAATACAAAGTGCAAGCTTTAATCGACTCAGGGTGGTTAAAAGTTTAAGAGAATAAACCCAACATTAAGGCTAATCCCCTCTCTAGGCATGATAATGCTTTGATAAATGCTATTGATCTCAAGGGACACCAGTTGGTGAAGAATATGAGCGAAATTCAGAGTTCACAAAGGTTTATTTTTGAGACACTACTAACAATAGGACTTTTGGAAGGTGAATATAACTTAAGGGATGCATGCGAGTTCCATCCAGGTGCAAAACCTTCCATCGAGGCGTGCAACGAGTTCGAAAATTTTCTACAAAATTTGATCAACAAGAACTTCGTTCAAGTTTGTTGTAGGGATAAAAAGGACAATAGAAGACTGGTAGAAGAAAAGAAGGAGCGAAGGACAAGAACAAAAGATAGGGATGATTCACATCAATGACATCGAATAGAGCTTCTGTAGTGCTGGATGGATTAACACTTGTCAAATATCGGCCATCGAGGATGAAAGTGGATCTGAAAGCTTAAACTTTGTGCGGTCCTATCCTCCAGATATGTAGTTGAATAATTGAGAGATAACGAATTTACCCGTGATGTTTAATTTGGAGAAAATGTAATAATTTTAGTTTATCCTATTTGCTTTACCTAGAGGATTCAAGACTTTACGAGATGACCTTTTTTTATGCTTAGTGTGACAATATAAAACTTTTTTAATTTTTGATCGTTTTCGTTTTATAAATTTAAATGATACAAATATGAGGATATTAATGTTGATATTCCTAATTTTGAGCACTCTATTGACAATATGGAAGATGATAACGAGAATGACTAGGAACTTTCTCCTTATTGTCTGAAGATGAATGGGGCAGTCAGGGCTGCTAATAAAAACATAAAGAAGATTATATAAAAGATGGTGGTCATGTATAAGGATTGGCATGAGATGCTTCCTTTTGCTTTGCATGGATATCGTATGTCAGTGCATACTTCAATTGGGGCAATACCTTTCTCTCTGGTATATAGAATGGAAGCAGTACTCCCATTTGAGGAGGAAATCCCATCCTTGCGAGTATTAATGGAAACTCAATTAGAAGAAGCAAAGTGGGTTCAAGCCAGATTTAACCCACTTAACCTTATTGTGGAAAAAGGATAATGGTGGTATGTCACTGACAATTATACAAAAGAAGGATAAGAAAAAGTTTGACAAAAAGGTGCGTCCCAAAGAATTTCATGAAGGTGATTTAGTTTTCAAAAAGATTTTACTTATACAAAAGGACCATAGAGGAAAATGGACTCCAAATTACGAAGGTTTGTATGTGGGTATGTGTTGAAGAAAGCATTCTCCGATGGGGCACTAATTCTCATACGAAAAGATAGGGAGGAGTTATCGTTGCCAGTCAATTCCAATGCAGTAAAAAATTCTATGCATGTTAAAGGATGCAAATAAGGATGTCAACATTGTTTTCAAGTTTTTTGTATTTCGCTTTATTTGATAAAAAATATATCATTTGGGTTTTAATAATTTTGTTGCAAAAATGTTGTCACATTGAGTTGGTAATTAAAAATAATAAAAATATTGGTAAAAGGGTATATTTGTGTCAAGAAAACATTACGGGTATATTCGCTAAATGAATACTAGCTCCTAAAGGATGTCGTGGAGGAAAAAAATACAATGTAAATATAATAAAAAAATGAGGAAAAGAAAAGGAAAGGAAGGAAAAGTAAGGGTTTTATGCATCCATGCATTCATGCACCCTCATCACATCACACCATTCATTTTTATCATCATAAAAAATTTTGAAAGGTTCAAAAAGGAAAATAAGGGCCCACAAGGGCATGTTTTCACTTAGGCTCACTCTACTTCTTTTTCAAAAGGCATTCACGTTGTGTTTGTCTACGCTTAAATCAATATTCAGGTCCTCTTTTAGATGTAAACCCTCTCCTCAGGATTGGTCTACTCTTTTTCAAAAAAAAAATCATATTTGCTAAAAGTATATGTTTTTGGATCGAGGCCCTCTACATGGTAATGGTCGCCAAATCCTTTGGATGTAGACCCTCTCCTCAAGATTGGTCTACTCTTTTTAAAAAAAATAAATAAATCATCTTTGCTAAAAGTATTTGTTTTTGGATCGAGGCCCTCTACATGGTAATGGTCACCAAATCCTTTGGATGTAGACCCTCTCCTTGGGATTGGTCTAATCTTTTTCAAAAAGAAATAATATTTGGAAAAAAGTTTATGATTTTGGATTGGGGCCCTCTACATGGTAATGGTCGTCGAATCCTTTGGATGTAGACCTTCTCTTCGGGATTGGTCTAATCTTTTCCAAAAAGAAATCATACTTGCAAAAAGTTTATGTTTTTGGATCGAGGCCCTCTACATGGTAATAGTCGCCGAATCCTTTGGATGTAGACCCTATCCTCGGGATCTATCTAATCTTTTTCAAAAAGAAATCGTATTTGCAAAAGGTATATGTTTTTGGATTGGGGCCCTCTATGTGGTAATGGTCGCCGAATCCTTTAAATGTAGACCCTCCCCTCGGGATTAGTCTAATTTTTTTCAAAAAGAAATCATATTTGCAAAAAGTTTATGTTTTTGGATCGAGACCCTTTACATGGTAATGGTCGTCGAATCCTTTGGATGTAGACCCTCTTCTCGGGATTGGTCTAATCTTTTCCGAAACGAAATCATATTTGCGAACAATATATGCTTTTGGATAAGGGTCCTCTACGTGGTAATGGTCACCGAATCCTTTGGATCTAAACCCTCTCATCGGGATTGGTCTAATCTTTTTCAAAAAGAAATCAGATTTGCAAAATGTTTATGTTTTTGGATCGGGGCCCTCTACGTGGTAATGGTCGCTGAATCATTTGGATGTAGACCCTCTCCTCGGGATGGGTCTAATCTTTCTCAAAAAGATTTAGTTTGCGAAAGTTTGTGTTTTTTCGGATCAGGGCCCTCTACGTGGTAATGGTCATTGAATCCTTTGGAAATGAGGTTATTGGTTTGTGACCTTTGATTTCATGTTTGGTCTTTGTTTCTTTTGAAACCAGACAAAATTAATGTCTTTATCTTTACTTATATTTTTTGAGAATATGAAAATGTAAAATTCTCATATTATCAAGCAAAACCTAAGTAAAGAGGGGCAGCTATCAATACCCAATTTCGTCCGGCTAAATAAATAATAATAATTTGTTGTTTTCAAAAAAAATAAAAATAAAAAAACTAATTAAGCTTTTTTTCTTTGGTTTTTTCTTTTTCTAAGTAATAATAATAGGATAATAATAATAATAATAATAAATAAATGAAAAGAAAAAAAAAGAGACTATTTTAATTTTTTATGTATTTTCTTTTGAGGCTTTGTTTCTATTTTAGCCCAAAATACTCTATACACCCACACCATTTTTCTTGCAACTAAGAGCAGCCCAAAATTTAATTTTCTTACCCCCACTCTATGCTTTGTCATTTCTGCTCCAGATCAAGATATTAGTATAATAATTAGACGTAGAATCTGTTCTAATATTTAGAATCATTTACTCTGATTTTGTGCTCTAATTTTATGACACCTCCTTTTCCAGATGAGGAAAATAATATGTTTCTCAAGAATATATTTTTTATAATTATAATTAATTTTTCCTAATCACATTTGATTCTGTACTCTCTTTTTTCTGTGATTTGATTCCCATAATATGATAATATTAAGACCAATTACTTTACATTTAAATTGTTATGTATATAAACTCATCAGAAAAAAAGAAGGGGGGATTTTTTCTGACCTTGAGAAACCTCTCTTAAAACCCCAAAAACCCATAGTTCATCTTGCTCTTGAATTCTTTTCCATAATCTTAAGCACCAAAAACCCACTCTCTCACTTCTGAAATTACTCATTCAACCACTCACCTTGTTGTCAACTTCATCGAGACATTTGTTTTTGTGGCAAATTTTGTTTGGTGCAATTTCTTCCGGGGAAGAGTATGGTAAGATTGTATTAATCTTTATCTACGTTGATAATGATTTGATTTTGGTCTTCGATGCTTTTACAGAAGTTGTTAGTGCATTCATGGTTTTTCCAAGCCTATAACCATTTAATCATTTGTTTTATTATTTAAAAGAATTTAAATCTAAAAGCTTGATTGAATTCCAAGTTTAATGGCAGTTTTGAAAAAGTGGCGCATGTTTAGTTGTACTTTCTAATTCAATGAAAATGATGATAAATGGGTGGGTCCCATGTTTTAAGTATATATATGTATATTGTTCACATATTTGAAAAAGAATCATACATTGATGTGGATTTTAGTGCTGAACGTTAGCTTTTACATGTTTTTCCTTATCGTATTAATAGCTTTTAAAATAGTCTATATTATAATCAATTTCTATAACGACTTTCGTTTCTAAGTAAATAATTAAATTTCACTTTTGAAAAAAACACTATAATGATCGTCCATATCAACTTATTATTTATTTTTCTTTTTTTTTGTTTTTTATATAAAAATAAAAATAATAAAATATGTTTTTAAAATGATCATCTTTATCGGTCTCATATTTAATTTTTTGGTTTTACTCAACATATTTCTGAAAATTTAAAATATTAACGTTTCTGTTCTTGTGGAGAACAAATAAGATATGTAAGACACAAGCGTTGCCTTACCTCAATCCGCAATCTCCTCAGTAGGCTTCCTCCCGGCTGGCATATGTCATTTGTGGGTATCTCGGTTTGGACCGGTTTGGACCCGAGAGGGGTTACCTATGGAAGAGACTCCAACGCTCAAGTCAGCAAAAACTCTCAAAAAGTCAAATCTCATAATTAAGGAAGTAATGAATGCGTACTTTTAATTGCTGGGGTCCATGCATATTTATAGATTATTAATTATGTATGGTCACGTCATGGGCTGGGCCGTAGGTGGGCCTTGGCCTTAGTCCAGGTCACTTAGTTCGATTATCGCGGGCCTTAGGGGTTTTGCTGGTAATGTTAAGAATTTGTTAAGTGGTCGCTTAGTTTCCTTAAGATACCAACTTAGGCCAGTTACTTCTTTAGTGGCTTAGGCCAGTTGCTCTTATAGCAGTATAGGTTGGTTACTTTCATTTGCTTGGCATACGTATGGTGATTATTTGCGTCCTTGGCAGCTGTGGGGATAGATCTTATGGTTATAGTCGGGCTAAGCTGCCTGGGTGTAGTACACTAGTCCCCTAGTCTTTGTTGGTGTATATATAGCGGCAAAGGATGAGATGAGAAGTGTTGGTGTGTTTTGTTGAACCGCCTAGGTGTATTTGTTGAGCCACCTAGGTGTATTTGTTGAGCCGTCTGTGAAGATTATGGGAGGCATGTAGCGTTTGTGATGGGAATGGGTGATATGGTTGATGGATTGTAGATGGCGGAGATGTTTCTTTCTGGCTGATGAGGTGGATCCCCCACTAGCGAAGCCACCAGAGAGGGTGTTAATGGTGCCGCGTAGTGGGGGGTCGGTCGGGGCGATATCAGCGCGAGCAGGTTGGAGGTCGCGGTTGGTAGGTTGGTTAGGACGTTTGTCGTGGCAAGAATCACGGGGAGGGCATTGGTTGTCAGAATGTGGAGGGTAGTCGGATCGTGGAGGGTGGTCGTCTCTATAGATCAAGCGGCGGAAGTGGCCAGCATGAACCAATTCTTCAATCTTGTCTTGGAGTGCTTTGCATTCTTCTGTGGTGTGGCCGTTGTTTCGGTGATAGCGACAATATTTAGTCATATCTACGTTTGAGGGAGTGGTCGTCTTGCGTGGTGGTGGGATGAGGTTGACCTGTAGGGCTTCATCAAGGAGACAGGATCGAGGAACATTTAGGGGTGCGTATCTGGTGAAGTGGGGTTGTCGGGGTTCTCTGGGTCTAGGGTCAGGCTAGGAAGGTTGTGTAGGGGGGTTGCTGCAGAGGGTGTATAGTCATTGCAGAATTTTGTATGAAGAGTTTGCATCTCTTCCATGCGGATGTAGTCCACGGGACAGAGCTTCAATTCATGCATGGAGGCGGGTGGGTGGAGGTAGACGTTATTGGCGAAGGGGCATGGTTTGAGAGTGAGTGTCATACACTGAAGTATCATTTTCTGGTTAAGGTGTGGTGTGCGAAGGGCAGCCTTACTGAAGCGGTCGATGAAAGCCCATAGCGTCTCGTCTTGTTCCTGTCTAGCGCCAAGAAGGGAGATGGTTGTAGTTTGATGTGGACGACTGTCGGCGAAGTGAGTGGTAAACATGTGGGAGAGGGTGTCAAAGCAGTCGATGGAGTATGGCGGTAGAGTGGTAAACCATTTGAGGGTGGGGCCTTTGAGGGTGGTAGGGAAGACCTTGCAGAAAACGGCATCGTGAGAAGTATAGAGGACGACATGGGTGATATAGACCTTGAGGTGCTCATCTTGATCGGTCTCACCTGTATAGCGTTCCAGTGTGAAAGGTTCCCACTAGGCATGGAGGGGGTGTTGGCGGTGAAATTAGTAAAAGGATGACGGCGTCTGGGTTATGTGGATGGGAGCGGGTAAGGGGGGTAGGATGGTGGATGGAGGTGGGAAAGGTTGATGTAAAGTTATGAGGGGGGATATGGGTGGTAGGGAGGGTGGGAGGAATGTTGTAGGCTGGGAGGTGGGTGGTGGGCAAGGTTGAAGGGATGTTGTAAGGTAGGATGTGAGTGGTAGGGACGGTGGCCGCGGGGGTAGGAGTCGTAGTGTTCCCTGGCAGGGTGGGATGGAAGTGTGTATGATGGGTTGAGAGGATGGGAGTTTGTTGAGTGGTGGTGAAAGTGTGCGGGGTAGGATTGTACTCGCTTTCTTCTTTGGTAGGCAGGAAAGCTGGGGACTTTGCGGCGTCAGATGTTTCCTTAGCATTTCCCTTTTGAGTGGGATCAGCTTCGATCTTTCGCCTTAGCTGTGAGTTTTCCTGTCGTAGTGCTTCCATCTCATCAGCATAGGGTTTCTTCTAATCAGCCAGTTCTTGTTGTATCTTGGCTTGACCGTCTAGGATAGCGGCCAAGTCTGGGGTGGTAGTAGCAGGTGCTGAAGGACTTGCTTCAGCTTGCTTGTTAACTCTTGCTCTGCTGCGTAGAAAACGTCTTCGAGAGAATGCGGGTTGGTCCGTAAAGTATTATCTTGTGCCCCACAGTGGGCGCCAATTGTTAATGCTAAGAATTTGTTAAGTTGTCACTTAGTTTCCTTAAGATACCGGCTTAGGTCGGTTACTTATTTAGCGGCTTAGGCTGGTTGCTCTTATAGCGGTTTACGCTGGTTACTTTCATTTGCTTGGCATACGTATGGTGATTATTTGCGTCCTTGGCAGCTCTGTGGACGGATCTTATGGCTATAGTCGGGCTAAGCCACCTAGGTGTAGTACAATTTCACTAAAAAAAACAATCAAGTTGTTTTCAACTTTTTTTTTTCTAAAAGTTTTTTGAAAAGAACTACGTGACCCTGATTCTCTATTATGAATGGATATACGTAGGAGCAAGGAGTAATCCTTGTCGGACCTAAAAAACAAAAATCTTTTTTTTCTTCCTTGGAATTTTCTTTGTCATCTTTATTTATTATTATTTTATTTTATTTTACTTTATTTTATTTTATTTTTTTGGAAAATAAACATTTAGGACGAACGTTGTAGGGTGCTAACACCTTCCCTACGCGTAACCAACTCCCGTACCCAAATCTGTTTTCGTAGACCTTGCTCTTTTTTTTTATGGTTTTTCATAGTTTCTTATAATAACTATGATGGCGACTCCAAAATAGTTTTTTTTTTCAAATTTTTATTTTTTGTTCGTCATCTCGTCGCGATTTTGGTAGCGACAACCTTCTTTGAGCATTTTTGCTCTGTTTAGGAACTTTGAGAAAAAAGGTTTGGTTGGCTAGGGAGAGCCTTCATTCAAATTTGATCTTTCTCAAGTTTCTAGGTGTTCCATATAAGATCTGCTAAATTTAATTAATTAATAAATGCGGGTAGTAGGAGCCTTTATGGCATTTATTATTGATTGATATGATGTGGAATAGTACTAGCTCAAATAGTTAACAATACTTAATTGTGTGAGAGGACTTGGGTTCAAGTCCTATGTATGCCGTTTGGTTGTTATTTTAATTATGTATATGTTTATATGATATGTTGGTGGTGGTGCGTGATATTATGTTCTTAAAGGAGTAAGAATTATCATGAAACATGAATTGGTTGAATTGGTGGTGCACTTGCTTTGAAACTTGATGGTTGTGTGTTCCAACCTTGGTAGGACCAAATTAAACTTTATTTTTGCTAAACTTAGTTTCGGCATGAATGCGAAAGGGTAGAGAAAACCTAACTGATCAAGGAGCAGCCAAGAGTGGTTGAAAATAACTCATAATGGTCCTTGAATGACAATTACCACAACAATTAATCTTTTTCTTCGTCTTGGCCATTAATCATCCTTAATACCTAATTAAAAAGCTAATTAAGGGAGAGAAAGAGGGTTTATGAGGCTGCCATTGTAGAGAACATTGTGAGGAGTAAAATTTTGAAGAGAAATTATGATTCTGGCGTGAAAAAAAGAGCTGAATTGGGGGAGCATTAAGGAGACCATTGGTGATCAAAAGGGAAATCTCTCAATTAGCAAATTTTAAGCAAGGAATCCAGGTTAGGGTGAGCTGAACCCGTAATTTATGTTGTTGTGTTAATTGTATGACGTCTGATGTGCAATTACATGCTTTCTTTTGAATCAATGCATAAATTCTGGGTTTCTCGAAATTTTCCAGAAACCGTCTGGTGGACGATTACTTACCGCCAGGCGACTCATCCTCTTTTTGCTTGTTTTCTGGGTTCATGAGATGAACCACCTAGCCGTGAGTGCTATGCCGCCTCGTGTAACACCCAATATTTTATATTAATTATATTTAACTTTCTTGTTTAAATATATAGTATGAAGTAATTTTATGATTTCATAAGTAAATTGACAAAGGACTTCACTTTACACATCTTCTTCACAAAATCTAAAACAATAGAGAAGGATAGGTCTAAACTCATGTGAAAAAAATTGAAGCTGGAGAGGGAAATCCAAAATCTTGAGGTCTTCATTTTCATCTTAGAGTATAATTAGCATCTCCAAGGTATGGGCGGTCTATCTCAAATCTATAAGTCTTTATCTTGAAATTTTGGTTGAAAAATGGACTCCTTGGGTATGAAAACCTAGGGTTAGGTTCAAGAATTATTTTATTTGAAGTTTTACACAAAAAGTTATAAACAAAACAAGTTTGGTATTTTACTTATAAGATTTTATATGAAAATTATGTTTTAATTACTGTTTTGATTAATTTTCTATAAAGTTATTGTGAAAGAATGATTTATACGTGGTTATTGATTTTAATTATTTTTAACTTGGTTGTTTTTCCTATTTTGAAAATTGTTAAAAATTAGAAACGCAGTTGTTATGTTGCCAAAATTTTGTGAAAGTCTCGAGAATTATAAAGATAATGCGAAAGGATGATTATAAATTAACGTACAGAAATAAAGAATAAAAAAAATTGTATGGATAGTACAGAGATATACTGGGTATAGAGTCCAGAGAGAGGTCTGATAGACCTAGGAGAATGGAGGGTGGTGATATAGATACTCTGGATTGACATACACAATTAGTCGGGTATTTGAAAATTCACAGGCCTCACACTATATTCTCAACTGTCCTCTTGACTATACTGTAAGACCAGGAAGGTGGAATAACGTACACGTTGTATCCGTGAGAATGTTTAGCCTGTTGGCACTATCCATATTGGCGTAAGACCATTATGATTCGGAAAAGTCTAATTGCAGTGTTTGGGATCCAAAGTATATAAAGAAAGAATATGAGATGAATATACTGATGAGTTGAAACTCAGAATCATATGAATATGATTATTAAAAGATTGATAATGAGGATTTTGATATCCTAAATTTAAAACATACAGAAATGATTATTTTATTGATTAATTTGATTTTGATATTTTTGGCATGGTTAGTTATAACATTATAAAGATTTAAAATTTTGTGAAAATGTTTCATTCAATTGAAAGTTTATTCAAATGACCATATTTTGAAATGTTATGATGAAGTTTTAGAGTAAAGGGAAAGACTCACCCTTACTTTCTTTATTTTTCAGAGGAAGAAATTGGAGACCTAGAATGTACCAATGAGATTGTCTAGTTTAACTTTTCATGTAACTTTGGATTCTGTTAAAGCTACAACTGATATGATGTGACTTGTTTGTGATGTATTTCAAACTAAGAAGTATCTTTAGTTGGTTGTAAAAGTATAAGAAAACTTTTATTACAAACACTTATATGTATATTAACATTTTATTCATTTTAGGCGGTGAGCGCTATGCCGCTAGGCGACACGTGACTGACTAACCCAATTTTTGGGTTTTGGTTGAACTATCTGGGGGTGATGAACTATCGCTAGGCGACGCGTGCCACTTTTGACTCGATTTTGGGTTTTCACATGTTCTGAGTGATTTTTAACCGGTGGAAAGGGTAGTCAGATCATTACTTGACGAAATGGGAGTGATTAATTGGAATTTCATGAGGTGATAAGGGAAAAGTTCGATGATCATGAAATATTCTCGGTCTAGGGTTGAACATTTGGCGATTTTGGTTTGTGGAGGAAGTTTCGTGAGCTAAAGGGCATAAAATATAGACTATTGAAAGTATAATTTAATAATAGTACCCATAAGCGTATGATGAAAGTGCATTGGATGGAAAGTTTGCGAGACAAGTACGAAATGGGGGGGTTTGAACTCTCTGGTGCAGGGCAGAATTATGGGTTGCCCAAAACTGATGTACCGCCTAGTGACAGGCTAGGTGCCGCCAAGCGACATAGTAGAGAAGGAGTTTTTGTGTGGCTCTTTAGTTATACTGGCAAGGTTGAGTCCCTATGGAAGTGGAATTTTTAAGAAACCAAGAATGAATCTTTAGACAAAAACTAAGATTTGTTTAGTTAGGAATTAATGGTATGGATTACTTGGGGTTTAAATTGGAAATTCGAAGGATTATATTAATAAACATATTGTAGTAGGGGTGTGATTAAATTATAGTCTTGTGGGATTAACAGTTATGTACAAGAGGAATAACAATACATTTGAGTGCACTAGACTTGTTATTTGCAAAAAGTTGGAGATTTAGGTAATATTAGGGAATATGTGGGCATGCAGCAGTAGGGTTTGGGAATGGCACACTATGAAACAAAAAACATGAACTTGTGTAAGCTTAATTGTTGGTGAAATCGGGTTGGTAAATCTGACTAGAAAGGGGAACATAGTTAAGAAGCTAATCTTGTGGTCTTGAACGAAATAAATTTGGTGGTAAATTCTATAAAGTTGAACCAAATAAACTTGGTTGAAGTGCGGTAGATTCACATGTCCAGGTTGGGGTTGTAATCTGTTTAGAGAGCTTAATAAACTAGTACTGCAAGAGTACTGGTGTAACGTCTAGCAGTGGTGTTTAACCCACCAGGCAAAAGCTACAAAATAGTGGGATCCTGGTTCGAGTGGCGCCTGACGGTGTGGGAGGTTTTGCCAGGCGATAACGACAGCGTCAGTGAACTCTTAGAATGCATGCGCATGACGGTGAGGGTAGTCCCGCTAGGCGATGTTTGCAGTGTTGGTGTTTCCAGCGGCGCAACGCGCTTGGCGGCACGCGTCCCCCGCCAGGCGATTTGGAAGCGGCAGCGCCTGGCTCCTCGTGAGCAGCGCTAGGCGATATTACTACAGCAGATTGGGATTTTTGCTTGCTTAATGTGTGTGGTCTATAAGGCTTCAATGATATCTTAAAGGTCGACTTGTTGGTGTTCCTTAATGTGTGTATATATGATTGTTTTAAATATTAGCTCACCCTATCTGCTTGTGTTTGGTAAGTGGCTCTGGTGATGCGTAGAGCCGGAGTGGGGCTAACTTGGGAGAAGAATAATTTTATCACAGTTTTTATGTTTTATGACTTTATAATAATTTTGTAAACTCTTATTATTATGGTTTTAAATCAGTTTACATTATGAGATTTTGGTATTTTAATGAAGTTAAACTTTTGGATTTTCTATATACCTTATGAGTTAATAAATGTTTTAAATTTCTCGCGTTTTTGGGAAATGAAGTTTTATTAATTGACTCATATTTACTATTTCTTTATTTTATTATTTAAATCCGTAATATCCGGTCGGGATGTTACATTCCATGGTAGTTTTCCATGTCTGCAAGTGAGATCTTGTTATGTTGTGTTGAGACTTTTGTCGGATTCAAGACTCATGGCAATTGTTTTTGCATATTTTGAAATTGTAATGTTATGGATTTTGTAAACCTTTTGAAATAATGCAAGTTAGGTCGAGTTTCCTTTACAAATTGGATGTAGCTCACTTTTAAGTGAATCAAAATAAAAATTTGTGTTCTTGTGTTTGTATCTTTCCCTCCTCTCTTGGTTTTGGATGTAAAGTTTCAAGAAATCTGATTTTAATAGTCTTTTAGCAGTTCTTGAGTGATTTGACATAATTTGAGACCGTGTTTCTATTTGTACTGTTGATTGGAATAAATATTGATTAATTTCAAAAACTATTTATGAGTTAATCATCAAATTTGTCTTTCTACAGAATTTCCCAATATTTCAATCGATTGTCTTTATATTTTGATATGTTGAAATATACTGATTTGTTATCTATTTAATGAATTTGTTAACTCTATTTTCAACTGATTGAAAGTGCATTGTTCAATAGTAATTGCATACTAACTCCTTGGTTATTCTGATTCGATAAAAGGTAATTTTACAAGTTAAAAAGGGACCAAAGTTTTCGAAAAGGCCAATTCACCCCCCTCCCCCCGTCCTTGGATAATTACTTCTTTTATTACTTACAATTGGTATATAGAGCAAGGTTCTTAAAAGATATTCAAGTTTGATCCTAAAACTATTTTGAAATGCCTAAACACAAACTTCCTTTTTGCAGATGGTGCTTGTATACATAGGCCATCTATTATCTCTCACAAAACCTCCATTGATTCGGTTCACCACCATAAAACCACATATTTGTTGTTTTCTGCATTGTTTTCTGCTATTGTTTTACCTTTTCGTGGAGCTGTACCACGAGGATTGATTCATTGTTACCATTCCAATTGTTTGTAAGACATCTCTACTCAATATATTCATGATTTCTTTTCCATTCCACCATTCAATTGCTATGATTTTCCATTTCTTTACCTGAATTAAGTGTGTGATTCAAGAAAGCTAAGGTTGAGTGATATTGGTCTAAGCGAACACTGAAATTTGAATGGAGTCTTCTTGAATTTCAGAGATGCATGGTCATCTACCTAGATATCGAATGTTTTACGATCTATGATCAATCATACATAAACCGAGCTAATTGAATCACTTTACTCAATTTTGCACTTTCACGTTGTTGTTTTAGTTACACCTTGATTTTGAATTCTGTGATTCCGTGTTGTTTGTGCTCGTTTCATGTTTGCATCTTATTCGTGATACCATATGTAATTTTTCGCATCATTTCTACATCCAATTCACCGTTCATTGCATCGAAATTCATGCTCGTTCACAAGTTCGTTAAAATCATTAATTAGAGTTCATCAATTAGGATCTCGAGTTATACTTATTGTTTTTGAGTGATTCTTATTCTTATGTTAAATAGAGATCATTCCTACATAATTTGCATCATTTCATTTTTTATTGATGCATTAGATTGTGATTTCAGATGTTACCTTGTATCCACGCGAGTGAAGTGCTCTTGGGAAAATTTCCAGATTTTGGAATTCTGTAAAATTGAACTTGGATTCATTTCTAGTGGTTCATTTAGGTTTCAGTTAGGTGTTAGAAGTATTTTGCATCGCTAGATTGAATTTAGGAGCATTGGATTGCATATTCACACATTGGCACACATAATTAGTTCTAACTTTTCAGTAAACACCTTAGGTGCATCTTAGTTCACTTAGGCATTTCTTTAAATAGTTTTGATTTTCGCATTTGCATAACATTTTAAGTTTGTTTCAGTTCTGGTTTGAATATAGTTGTTAGATTTCCTCAAATTCACAAGATTTGTTCATTAAATCACTCATTTGACTTTGCCTATCATTTGGATTGATGCTTAGTTCTACTCCCTGAAGCATGGCCTAAATACATGGCCTACATACATGGTCTAAACACATGGCCTAAATTAAAACTATAATAATGTACCATTTGAAAGCACATCTGATGAGTCATTATTTTCCCTTATTCCATTCCTTTCTTGTGTACATTTTGATGGTTATTTAGTGCTTAATTTCTATTGTTAGTGCATTTTCATCTATTGGGCTTCATTGGGCCATTATTCCGAATTTTGATTAATTTCGATTTAATTGGTCTAATTTTTGTTTCTAATTATTTTTAGGTACTTCTGTGAAGAAATTTTTGAGCTTGAATTGTCTATTTTTAAGTACTCATTTTTACGTTTGACTTTCTTCACTTTTACATTTGGAGGGAGCTTTGAAGAGTCATTGATGGTAGCCACTCTATTTTTACGTTTTGGTTCATTTTGGACAACATCCATGTTAGGGTTTCACATTCTAGTTTGATTATTTACTATCTAATTTAATTTCCCGGTTATAATGCATTTTCATTGTGGTTTGTGGTATTGCTTGAGTCCCATGGAGAACCAATTTTGAGTATTGATTCTTTGATGATAATGTAATGAAATCTTAAGATTTTATTCATGTTTTCTGTTGTTTAAGTTTCTTTTCATCCTTTTAATCATTGGTTTTTTGTTGAATACAAATTCTAGGCTTGCTTAATGTTAGGGTTCTTGTTCTTGCATTGAAATAGACTGAATCATTCTTAATGTTTTTGGGTTGTTGTTTCTGGATGTACTCACAAATGCTTAATCAGTGGGTGTGATTTAATGATGTGTGCTTTGCTTAATTGCATAATGAAGTCGTGTTAATCTTCGCTTAGTGGTTTAATTTCGGGTTCATGAGAGTGATCTAAACTGAGTATTTAATATGTTATTTGTGATAGATGGAATTACATTCAAATCAGAGAATCAATACCCCTTAATCATTGTGTTATAAATCTGCATTTGTGTTTTGAAATGGTGAATTCGCCAAACCCTACCCCTTTATGTTTGCCTCTCAAACCTTTGAACAATAATATTGGTTGTTTAGGAGATGACTTTGGGTTAGTTCCTACATACTATATTTATCCGTTTTTATTTGGTTGAGTACGACCTTGATCACATTTGACACCGTTATCGAGGACCGACGCTTTCGTTCGAAGTTAATTTTTAGTGTTGTAATGTTATGTTTGTTGTGTGTGTTGTTTCGTAATATGTGGTTTCAGTGTGGTTTTATTTTGGTGAGTCTTGGTGATAATGTTTATGTATTTGTTGTTCTGTAATGTGTTATTGTAGTTGAGTGTTCAAGTTTTGGAGTGTGTTTGTTGTGTTAGTTTTGAAATGCTGACTTAAGCAAAGAAGGGGGGACTGAATTGGCTGTTTAAAACTTTTTCTAAAGCATAAAACGCTTTTCAATTGAATCAAATAGATTGAAGAATTAGAATGTAAAAGCTACAAAACAATACACTTTCAATCGGTCAAAAAATTAAACAACAGACTAATTTGTTCTTGAGCTATGAAACATTCGATTAAAATTTCAAATCAATCGGCTAAAATCCTAGGAATTTATGCAAAATGCAGAAATTCGCAGATTTAACTCAAACAACAAAATTTTACGTACAAGACTTGTTCCAAACAATATTTCTAACAAGTATACAACCTCAGATTACACAAGAACGCATTAAAGCACAACAAAGAGTGGATTCCTTGGTTTTATTGAGTTTTTAGAGTGATTCGAAGTGAGTGAGATGAAGGATAGAGAATTGCACAATTGTATTTATACTGGTTCACACAATCATAGAGCTACATCCAGTTTACCATGACAACTTGAGTCTAGTTTCCACTATATTCAAAAGTTTTACAAATCACACACCAAGATTACACTTTTGAACAAAGAAACTCACAAGATTTTTGACTCACAAAAATCTACACTTACACCCTGCAAGAATCACACTTACACACCTGAAATCATATCAGGAAAACAACTAGAGGCAAAAAAACAACCAAACTTGATGGTGACTCTCCCTAGTCAACCATACATGTGTTCTTCAATCTACTTACAAGCCAAACTGCCTCAAAGATCAACTAAGATCTTCAATCAACACATTGTAGCTGTGTATTATGGAGAGAGAGAGTTTTCCAGTGATGAATCACAACATATATAGTTTGATTTAAGTGAAATCAGTCGGTTGAATTTTTGTACAATCAATTGATTTCACTTGACTTAAGTGAAATCTGTCGATTGAAAAATAATTCAACTGATTGAATATATTCATACCAGAAACTATATACTACAAGATTTTTAACCTGTTAAAACCCATTTTAACAAATTAAAAGAGACACACTAAGACTAACAAGACATCTAACCTATGTAAAAAAGCCTACCAACATGATACAACACCGAATCATTACATTTAACCAATTATTTCCAGATTTAATACACCAGAAACATAGTCTTCAAGTGGATCTTCATCAATCTTCATCAAACACATGTGGTATTCATGCACGTGGCTTTATCAATTCTTTGCTTCAAGCTTGCTTGTGCCAACATTCTCCCCCTGAATTGATGAAGCCAATGTAAGACCCGTGAAATTTAATTAATTAAATAAATAATTAATTTATAAATGCGGGTCGTGGAAGCCTTTATGGCATTTAATAGTGATTGATGTGATGTGGAAAAGTACTAGCTCAAGTGGTTGAGAGTACTTTGATTGTGTGAGAGGACTTGGGTTCGAGTCTTAAGTATGCCAATTGTGTGTTATTTAATTATTAGTATTTTTAGTAATATGCTTAATCATGTTAAGTGATAATATAATAATAGAATTATATTAATCATCACGAAACATGAATTGGTTAAATGGTTATGCATTGATTTGACATTAGCATGGATGGGTTTGAACCTTGGTGAACCTAAACTAAACTTTCTTTTTGCCAAAATTCCTTTGGCATGAAGGTGAAAGGGCAAGGAAAAACCCTAGCTGAATGACAACCAAGGGAGGCTGGAGAATCAACCATAATGGTCCTTGAATGGTATTTACAAGCATCATTAAACCAAATTTGCGTTTTGGTAATTAACCTAGCATTAAGGCACCCTTAAAAGAAAGGTATGTAAGGTTGCCATTGTTACATAGTGAAAGGAGAGCGAATTTGAGAGTGTGTTTAGAGAATTAAGAGTCTGTTTTGAGCTGGAATGCGGGAGCACTAAGGGAAGACATTTTTTGGCCAAGAAGAAGAATCTCACATTCAAATTAAGCAAAGGATACCAGGTTAGGGGAGCTGGAAACGTACTTTTATTTTGTGTTGTTAAATGGTATGAAATGTATGAAAAATTGGATGTATATAACGTGCCATATCATGTAATTTTCATGTTTCTGGAATTTTCCAGAAACCGCCTGGCGGGTGATGAACCACTGCCAAGCGATTCATCCTTTTCTAGGTTGTTTTTGGGGTTCCAGAGATGGAACCGCCTGGCGGCAAGGCTTGCGCCACCAGGTTACACGTGACTACACACCCAGTTTTCTGGGTTTTTGATGAACCGCCTCGTGGTGATGAACACCCGCTAAGCGACGCGAGTCAATTTGGCTCGATTTTAGTGTTTTGGGGTTTTTGGGTCGATTCTATTCGGGGGGAAAAGATAGTGCCAACTGTTTGGAAATGATTCGAAGCCCGAATTCGCTGAAGTATATAAAATTGAAGGTTTGATTGGGTGAAAATTGCATGAATATCAATTGGTGGGTTGATGAATTGGGGATTTCATAGTCACACTAGATTAAGTGGTAAGGTTAGTGGAATTTTGTATATGGAGGAGTCTTATGAAGGAATAAGGAATATAAACATGTGAAGGCAGCCTATTGGATCGTAAATCGAGTGGAATCAGAATTGTAGGGGTTAGAATAAGGCTCGTAGGTGATGAGGAAATTTTTGGGATCCTGGAACTGCAGGAACCGCCTAGCGGCACCCAATTGGCCGCTAGGTGCCACATCAGAGGTGCGTGGTGTTTTGATTCACGAAAAATGCTATTTTTCGTAATTTTCGCACAACAGTAACCGCCAAGCGCCAATCTTCTGATTCTGGGCGCTATGCGCCACCAATTTTTCTGGTTCGCGCGGTTTTTGTAAAACTGCACTTCTTTGTTCGTTAATCGTACGATTTAGGTGAAATTTTGACAGGTGGTCCATAACATGTGGTTCTTCAGTTTGAACGGTGGAGATTTGATTTGGATGTTAGTAACTTCTAATGAATCATAATGAATCACTTTGTAAAATACATGAATAAGCCCTTGATTAGTTCAAGTAACTTCTAATGAATCATAATTGGGTTATGTGGTAAGTCTCTATTAATTTGAATGTTCCTTTGGGTTAGTCACATGTTGAGAATTGGTTTGGTGAAGACATGAGTGTCAATATTAAATTGCATCGGTGCATAAGATCATGTGCTTAAAATTGTTAGAGTGTTTCTGCTTATATTTTGTTTGAGCATGCTTGGGATGGTCTATATGACTAGGGGATGAATGCACATGTGAGATGCTATAAGGCCTAGAACATTATAGATGGAAATGCTTTTCATTAGGGGTACTCTAGAATGAGAGCAAATTAGAGCAACCTGTGTGAAGTGTGCTTGAACCTGAACTAAAACCAGTAATGTGCAAGTACTGGTGTAGTGACTGGTGGTACGTGTCCCCCGCCACGCAATCTAGAAGCGACAGCGCCTAGTGGTACGTGCCCCCGCCAGGCGATTTTGCTGTAGCAGATTGGTGTTATGCTTGCTATGATGTGCGTGATCTACAAGGCTTCTAGGATATCTTAAAGGTCGGCTTGCTGGTGTTCCTTGAGTTGAGCTCAAAACGTATCCTTTGAGTTGAGCTCGGGATAGGGGTTAGGCATGTGGCATTCCTCGAGTTGAGCTCAGAATGGCATCCCTCGAGTTAAGCTCGGGATGGCAGATGAAAAGGAGGAACCCTTGAGTTGAGCTCGGGTTAGCGAGTGTTGCCGGTGTGAGTGTGTTGGTTGTGGCCAGTACGGATGGGTCCAGATAGATTGCCCTCCTCAGTAGTTGACTAACGAGTTTGGTAGTTTTAGGACGTTACGAATTATGTTCGTATATGGGAACTCCACCTGGCGTTACGGTGTATGATCCGTAGCATGGTTACCTGCACGTGCTCTATCGGTTGTGGCCGATAGGTATGGCAGCAAGACACCTTGAGGTACCCACTAGAAGATGTAGAACACGAATAACATGGTGGTGGCCATGCGATGTGATATCAAAGGATGGAATTCCTTTGGTGTGATTGTGTGATTGGTATATTTGTGTCATATATATATGTTTATTTTGTTAGCTCACCCTATCTGCTTGTGTTTGGCGATGATCGTGTACGCGGTACACAGGAGCAGATGATGTTGCAGGTGGATCTTGTGAGGCTTAGCAGCAGAGCGGGGAAAACCATGGGAATAGTTTTATAGAGTTTTATCATTTATGGTTTTGGATTAAAGATGTAATCTATTGTGAGACTGTTTTGGTATTTCATTGAATTTTGAGAAGATTTGAACTCAGAGTTATCTTTATTATGAAATAAATTATTTGAAATTTCCCGCATTTTTGGGAAATGGATTTATAATTAATGCGTTTTTATTTTCTTATTTTATTTTTTGTTTAAACCCGTAATATCCTAACGGGATGGTACAACCCACATCCTCGAGTTTAATTGATGGCTAAGATCCATAAAGAAACTTGAAAAAAGCTTTTGCACACAAGATACCAACATACAAATACATATTCAAGCAAAAACACGCAAGCATAGATACATATCACATATGCATATGCTGCCTCTATCACTAATAATGTGATTTAACTTCAGATTTCAGATTCAATTTGCAATATTACATGCTTCCAGCAGATTTATTTAAGGTTTTCCAATTTTGACTCAATTTTACTCATTTTTAACTCAACTTTACTCATTTTTCTCCCCCTTTGGATTCATCAAATGAAAGTTAATGCATACATCAGTTTGGAAAGAGTGAAATTTTCATTAAAGCAGTAACATAGGGGAGTATCAAGGCAATTGATACTGAATACAAACAAAGCAGAATTAAAACAGAAATGAAAAATACATCATGAACCTAAGACTAATATAATTAGTCGATTGAAATCGCAAAGTAGCCGATTAAAAAATTAGAACAGATAGACAAACATACAAAATGAAACACTAAAATGCAATGCATGACCTATGAGCCATCCCCTTCACTCATTCTTGGGGTTGTCTCTGTTGTAGACACTGGAGAGGAGGTCGTGAATATTATGTAGATATTCATCCAAGTTTTGGAACCTTGTTGTGCAATATGCATGATGTGCATTTTGTGCTGTGTTCAAATCTTGAAGTTGGTTGAGAACCATCCTCTCAAACTGGGAATATGCAAGTCCAGTGTTCTCAAGAGATTGATAAATCTCAATTGCCATGGGTTGTGGGTCATCTTCTTCTTGGTTTCCTCCACTAGTTCTCGCTTCATGGTCATTGGCTCCAACTTCAATGTTTGCAGCTTGATCTCCTTCAACCAACCATGTGTTGCCTACCTTGGTAAATCCCATTTTATGCATATTGACTATGTAAACATGATTCAATAGGCTAGTAGACTCCTCAAGCTATCCTTCTACATCAACACCAAAATGCTCAATAAAGTTGGAGATGAGAACCACATATGGAAGTTTGAAATTAGTGATCCTTTTTGCCTTCATCACATGGTCACAAATGGTGTATGTCTAGTCAACTACCACACCATTTTGGATGCAATACATTACCCAAGGTCACCTTCATTCAAGGTTACATGATTGCTCCCCCTAGGCATGATAATCTTGGTCACCACCATGGCTAGTAACCTTTCCTCCATATGAAGCCTTGCCCCATGGAAATTTCAAGTTTTCTCAACTTGATTGTGCACACATTGGTTGAAATATTGTACCTTGTTGAATTCATCCACTATAGTAGTTTCATCCATGTGAACTTGCACACCCCTTCCATGTTTGCCTAGTAATCTCTATCTCAACACATTTAACACTTGATTTCAGGATGCCATTTCTGAACTTGAGGTTGGCATAAAAGACCTTCATCAAGTCCGGATAGAGCTTGCCTAAAAGTTCAAGGAATGTCTTCAATTTTTGAGCTTTGAGATGTTGTTCCAAGGTGCCAAAGTTCTCTGCCCTCAACCATGACATGCATATCACCTTAGGTAAAATCATTTGCTTCCTATTGATCTCAATCAAGAATATTTGGATCCTATCTTCATGCCCTTCAAACCATTCTTCAATCCTTCCATGTTTCAAGGCAATGGGAGAGGATGGAGTAGGTGGGATGGAGATTTCTTCATATGAGGGGGTTGTTCTCTGTCTTCTAGGCATGGTGAATTGTAGGTTTGGCTCTTACTAACAGATACGAAATTAACAAGCCAAACAAATATCAACACACATTCTTCATGTCAAGAACACCTAATTCGGTTCTAAGCTTGTTGAATCTATCACGTGTAAGTGGTTTAGTGAATAAATCCACCAATTGGTTTTTAGTTTTCACAAACTTGATTTCCATTTCACCTTTTTGAATATGATCTCTTATGAAATGATGCTTGATTTCAATGTGTTTAGTTTTAAAATGTTGAATTTGATTCTTAGTTAGGTTGATTGCACTTGTATTGTCACAATAAAGACGTACCTTATTTAGCTTTACACCATAATCCATGAGTTGATGCTTCAAACATATGCTTTGAGCACATGCATATCCAACTACTATGTACTCAACCTCAGCAGTAGATGGTACTACACATTGTAGTGTTTATGTTTTAGTGAGTGTGTTGTGTTCTATTTTAAAGTGTTGTTGTGCATTGTTTTGTGTTTTTATTGTTCTATTTAGTGCTACCATTGCAGTGTTTGTGTTTCAATGAATGTGTGTTGCTGTTAGAGTCATTGTAATAGTGTTTAGTAATGTTTGTAGTAGGAAATTTGTGTAGGCTTTTAGAAAAATTTCAAGCGGCCATAACTTTTTCTCTGGTATCGAAACAAGGCAAATTTTATATTTTGGGTTAAATGTGGTAGAATTTAATTTTCTTTGCAATGCCTACCCGCAAGCGGGTAGGCTTTTTCAAAATCTACAAATAAAGTCGTTTTCCTATTTAACTGATTTTTTCTTGGCGTTTTCATATTTTTAATCAAACATCGTATGTTTTGTTCCTGTAGTTAGGATTTGCAATTGGGCTTCAAAATTTGTGATAATTGTTCATGATTTGAGGATTTTTGTCAAAAGTTTTTCAGGCCAATATGAGGTACTTCGATTTATGCCATTTTTACCCTTGATTGACTTTTTGTTGACTTTTGCTGTTTTGGGTTTATTAGTGCATGACTAGGTGGAATCCTGGTATTTTACAATCATTGGATCCTGAAATTGATAGAACCTTCCATAGGGGAGTTAGGCATAATAGGAATCCATCTTTGCATCCTGCATATTCTGAGTTTTCCTGATTCACCTAATACTCTTATTTTTGTGCATTCTTATCATTCTGAGCATACTGAGCATTCTGATCATTTTGATATTCATTGTGCATTCAGTATCCTGAGGAGGAAGTCCCTTATGTGTTGAAAACTAGATTAATCCATTTGTTGCCAAAGTTTAATGGCTTTGCAGGTGAGGACCCATGTAAGTACTTAAAGTAGTTCCATGTTATGTGTTCCACCATGAAGCCCACAAATGTCCAAGAAGATCATGTGTACTTGAAGGCTTTTCCATATTCCTTGGAGTGCAGTGCAAATGATTGGTTCTATTATCTTCCACCCAGGTCCATTACGAGCTGTCATAACTTGAAGAGATTTTTCTTAGCCAAATTCTTCCATGCGTTCAGCACCACAACCATAAGAAAAGAGATTTTTGGTATCAAGCAGGACTATGGGGAGAGCCTTTACAAATACTCAGAGAGGTTCAAGAATTTGTGTTCTAGTTGCCCCCACCAATAGATATTTGAGCATCTACTTCTTCAATATTTTTGTGAAGGGCTACACCATAGGATAGAAGCATGATTGATGCTACGAGTGGTGGTGCTCTTGGTAATTTGACCACAACAGCAACAAGGCAATTGATGGAGAACATGGCCTCTAACTATCAACAATTTGGCACAAGACACGATGCCATAGTTGTTAGAGGGATTCATGATGTAAGAGCTGCTGAGTACACTAAGAAGTTGGTGACCAAGATTGATGTTCTAACCACTTTAGTCAACCAACTTGCTACGAATCAGAGGACTGCACCTTCTACTACAAGAGTTTGCGGCATCTTCATGTCGGTTGATAATTTCACATATTCTTGCCCCACCTTGAAACATGCCACAACTTATGCACCTTCTCATACTCCTCAAGCCTATGCTGCCAACATTTTCAATAATAGATCGCCCAACAACACCAGCAAAACCGTGATTTGTCCACTAATAGATATAATCTAAGTTGGAGAAATCATCCCAATTTGAGATGAGGCAACCAACAATAGAAGCAAACCAATAGGTTTAAAATGTGCAGCCACCTCCTCACCAACAACAAAGAGCTGCTCTTGCACAAGCTGCCCAATTCCATTAGTTCCTACTGCTACCTCAGCTCCTGCTGCACCTTCATCTTCTACTTCATTGAAGGAGTTGGTCAGGATGATGACCCTTCAAAATATGCAATTCTAATAGGAGACTAGAGATTTAATTCGGAATTTGACAAATCAAATAGGGCATATGACCACATAGCTAAACCAAGCACAGGCTCAGAATTCTGACAAGTTGCCATCACAAATAGTGGAGAATCCGAGAAATGTGAGTGCTATGACATTGAGATCTAGGAAGAAGATTGAAGTTCCCACTCCTCATCTTACAACTGAAACGGAAGGTGACCCTCTCACACTTTAGAGAAAGCATGATGCTCATGCAGCTGGTCCTTCAACATCTCCACATCTAGTATGCCTTCTATGCATTCCACCTCTATTATTACGCCTCCCATCCTTCTTCCTTTCCATCTAAAAGACATTCCAAGCAAAAAGATGGAAAAGGTTGACAAGGAGATCTCAGAAACATTCAGGAAGGTGAAGGTGAACATGCCTCTAACAAATTCCAAGATATACAAAGTTCTTGAAAGAGTTATGCACACACAAGAGAAGGCTAAAAGGAAACGAGAAGATCAACATGGGAAGGAATGTGTCAGCATTGATAGGTAAATCTATTCCTCAAATTCCTAAGAAGTGCAAGGACTTAGGTACATTTTGTGTACCTTGCATCACAGGTAACAATAAATTTGAAAATACAATGCTTGATCTTGGTGCTTCAATTAATGTAATTCCTCTGTCAATTTTTAAATCTCTTTCTCTTGGACCCTTGCAACCTACGAGTGTTGTGATTTAGTTGGCAAACAAAAGTGTTGCAACACTGCAGGTTTAGTTGATGATGTTTTGGTTCGTGTTGGTGAAATGATTTTCTGTAACACCCCATTTAAATATTAACATAATGATATGGAATATTACACAGGATAACATAAAGGGCCAATTTGTGGAGTATCAAGTCACTCCTTACAAATATCCAAGGTACTTAAAAATGAAATACTAGGGCACACCACGATGCCAATAACTAGACAGAGAAAATAGTTCAATAGTGTTTAAAATAAATACTTAGAAAGCAGATAATACATGGGCCATAACCCTAAAGTAAACTCTGAAAAGCGGGATCTGTCCCACCACGGACTAAGCAGCAGAACCTCCATCACCCTGATGACCATGGGGAGTTCTCGCATCAGCTCACATCAATAAATTGATGATCATCACAAAAAGAGAAAACCACACACATAACAAACAAACAAAGGGTAAGCTAGAGTAGAAAACAGTTTATCATGCAATCACATGCTATTACACAATCCAAGTAGTATATGTCATCCAAACATGTTACGACTCCTCAAGCAATACACTAGACTCGACACGACTCATCCGGATACATATAATCTGGTCGGATTCAGCGGATGCTTGCACTTGTGGTGGATACCTCTACTCACCTCCGAGCTGTTCACCTCTGAGCTAAGTGTTACAAGTGTTACAATGTCTCAATCCCCCACACACAAGGTTAGCCCTTGATGAGTTTCAGGCCTCCTGCTACTCTCACCACAAGAGTCAGTCCGCTCTAAGTGAGACTAATTGACTCCTTAGAGTGTCAGGATGCAACCTTACCTTGAATCCTTACCAAATTACATAGATGGGGCACCACCATGAACTCCCACTAACAAGGGTCATGGAATTACGTCCCGACCATTGAAGCACTACCATGAGGTCTCACCTAGAGGCTTATGGAATTACGCATTGACACAAATCAAACATACTCAATTAATAAAGTAATATTTATCATGCACATAACTCTCATGCCAACCTTTATAACCCAATCCTCATTCATATTCCATGTTGAATTCATTCCAACTCATCCTTCCCAATCCATGAATATAGAATTTCACCTCATACCAATACCATGCCATTTTGATACCAACCATTTCATTGAAATCACATGCCAAGATTATCCAAGCTCATCATTCACAACTCATACACCCTTTTTCTCATGCATATTCATTCATCTCATTCTTTAACATAACAATCCAACTTAACATCACATTATGCAAACGATTTAGGGATTTTAGAAATAAAACTGCAGCTGGTGTAAAGCTCAGAAAATTTTTGTATTTATATTCAAATTAAATATGATTGAATCAAGAACCAAATGAAACAAGAACCAACTTAATTGAATAACTATAAAGAAAGTTGTAAACCAAACAAGCAACAAAGGTCAATGTTGTCAACAACTAAACTACAGTGATCTTGCGATAAACATTGCTCTCACTACAAAGCTCCGATTCAAGATCGGACCAGTCAAAGACAAAAACCATGTGTTAAGGATCAACTGTTAAAATATTAGCTCGATCCAATAGTTAACGAAGTAGTAACTTTCATTCTACGAAAAGTGTGCAGTGTTGTCAACAACCAAACTATAGTGACCTTACGATAAAAATTACTCTCACTAAAGAGCTCCAATTAAAGATCCGACCAGTCAAAGTCAAGAATTTTGTTTTAAGGATCAGCTGTTAAAATTTCAGCTCGATCCAACGGTTAATGCAGTAGGAATATTCATTTTACGAAAAGTGTGCAATGTAGAAAAAAAATAGCGCCACATCAATTAAACATACTCGCACACCACACATTTTTATTCGACCAACAGTCTCATTCAAGCATCATAGTCATACAAACAGACCAAAAATTGGCAAAATAACTTTAAATACATAAACCCTTGCTTCCCTTACATGGAAAAGCTAGCAGAATATCCCGACACCCAAGCAAGTGAGTACTACCGACCACGAAGAAGATTTACGATCTGTAAAATAGTGGAATAGATTCAAAATGGGTTACCATGGTGAACCCTAGTTAGAATCATGATGACAGAGCTGGGAATGAAAAATGTGTGGTGGAGAATCAACTTACATGGATTGAAGAATGGGGTTGAGTTAACGCAAAGAAGGGTAAGACCCAAACCCTAGCAGAGCTTCTGTGGAGAGAAGAGGAAAGAGCGAGAGCACTGATTTTGGCAAGTGAATGCAGAATGAGGGGTCTTGGCTGCTTTAGGGGCCTTGTCACCCTACGGGCCAGCCTTTAGGCCCAACTGATTAGGGGCAGCCCTTAAAAATAAGAGCAAAAAATAATTGAGCTTTACATTTTCCCTGTTGATTTTTATATTCTTGATATGGAAGAGGGATTTTCACATGGTTCTGCACCTATCATTTTAGGCAAACCATTTTTGAAAATCGCATGAACCAAGATTGATTTCCATGTAGGTACTTTGTCCATGGAGTTTGATGATATCACTAACACAAAAAAGCCCCTTAACGTCCGATATTTTCGACCTTTGACGTTTGCCCAAACACTGACGTCGTATTGGGTGACGTCAAAATAACGTCGGAAAATAAAGCAGACGTCACTTAATGTCGGGGCCAAAAGTAGTAGACGTCAATTTTCGCGCTAAATGGAGCCAAAAAAACAAAGCAGTTTGACTTCTGTTGGACTCTGACAGACGTTAAATAACGTCAGCCAATGTAAGCTCAGACGTTAAATAACGTCTGTCAGATCACCACCAGATGTCAAATTGCTCTGTTTTTTTTTTAAATTTGGCTATTTTTACAACATTTCCACACCTGAAAATCAGCAAATTCCCAGAACAGTTTCATAATAATTTCAACACAATCCTGGAGTTATAGTTATATCTAATGACACTTAAGTTTCAACATATATTCTAAACTAATATAAATAACACCAAACTAAAAGTTTCAACACTATATTTTTATACAACAAAGTTTTTGAAAGGAGTTCTAATTCCTGTGGTATCAACTTCATCTTTCCAATAGATATGCTACCCACTCCTATCTTAGTGTGTGGATAATATCATTTGGTAGAGGTGATGGATTCTTGAACCGCTGAAAAAGTAATACAATTTCATTATGTATGAATATCATTCTTTAAAGTTTGATATGATTTATAACATGTGAAAGATATATATATATATATATATATATATATATATATATATATATATATATATATATATATATATGTATATATATATATATATATATATATATTATTACTTCTATCCATTCATCTCTAATTGCAGCTCGAATGATTGTTCTTATCCAAGACATGACATAATATCCACATTCCCAAGAATCTTCTTGCTTGTTACACTAAACATTACAAATAAAATAAACACATATCAAAGTCAAAAGTTGACGTACAGAAATTAATAACTTTAAACTGAATGAGTTCTAACCTTGGATATAATACTTTAAGTTGTTGGCCTCTTGGCTTACCCACAATTCTAATGAAATTTTGGAAACATAAAACATATGTTAGTTTTTATATCTAAGTAGATACAAAGGTTAGGATTGAAAAAAAGTAATACTTACTCGTGTATCATGTTTTTCAAAAGTAGGTGGAATCTTCCTATGGCATAAATAAAACCATACAAACGTGCATTATCTTGGAATGATGACACATAGTTGCCAATGATACCTACCATCAATCACAAGTACTTAGCAAAATAATTAATAGTACTTCATAAAATATTACTAGCAAAAACACCTGCGCATCAATGTATGACGCAAAGTAGATCTCTCTATTTGACTCAACCATCCATGTTTGCAAATAAAGTCTGATGTGGTTATGTGAGTTTCCCGAAGGTTGAATGGTTTTAGGTTCAATGAATCCATAGACGAAAGATCGACCTTCATCCACAATGAATCCATAATAAATCTACATACATAAAATAAAAATTAATGCAACAATAATATTAAAAAATCAAATACAATTACTCCAATTTTACAAATAACAATAAATATAATTTTATTTCGTAATTTTACAAATATTAATATAAAAATTCAATTAAAAAAAGAAATATGCCAAAAAAACTAAAAAAAAAATAGTCTAAGATAAAAATTATAATTGCAAATAAAAAATACAAGCAATTATATACACACAATGAAAAAGAGATAACAAGCAAAATAATCTCAAAATGGTGCAAATGGGGATGAAAATACATAATATTCAGTTGAAAACGCCTAAAATCAATCCTCAATCAAATCCCAACCAGTTTGGTGGTGAAAAATGTTCGAAACTCACCTAGAGGAGGTTGGAATAGTTGTCGCCAACGGGAACGATCGCGAAACACTGCAAATGGGGATGAAAATGGAAAATATTCGGTTCAAAACGCCTAAAATTAATCCACAATCAAATCCCAACAAGTTTGGTGGTGAAAAACATTAGAAAATTACCTGGAGGAACTTAGAATGGTGGTCGCCGACGAAACAATTAGGGTTTCTGCGTTTCGCGTAGAGAAAACACAAAAATTGACGTTGGGGCTGCGTTGTCAAACATTACTTAACGTCGGTGCAGAGGGAGTCAGACGTTAAATTAAGTCGGGCCAGAGTGTGTCAGACGTTAAATTAAGTCGGGGCAGAGTGGGTTAGACGTTAAATTAAGTCGGGGGTAGAGAACTCAAACGTTAATTTTTACATAACGTCGGGATACTGTGGGTCAGACGTTAAGTTATGTCTGTGTTGGAATGGGCAGACGTTAAAAAAGTCAAATAATTTACAAAAACGCCACCGGTCATTTTTAACGTGGGACTTTTCCGGGATAGACGTTATATGGGTGACGTTATAGGGCTTTTTTGTGTTAGTGTATTATGGTGCGATTTAATATTTTGGAATCCATGAAACATCCATCATAGGACCACTATATTTTTCACGTTGTTATCATTGATGATGTTGTTGATGGACATATTTCTGATTTCCACCCTTTGCATTGCATGAAATATTCATTTGTGTTTGAATTGTCTAAATTTTCATACATTGGTGTTGATTCTAATTCATATTCTGATTCTTATTTTGATGTTGATTTTGAGTTTGACTCTCTAGGTGTTGTACCATATGATTTAGATGTTACACGATCAGAATGTACTAGCCATGTTGTAGGAAGTACATATGTATCTTATTGTTATGTTGAGGTACAGGTTGTGGAACCCATTTCCCCCTCCTCTCTAGTTCTTGATATTAAGCCAACACCCAACACTCCAGAGTTGAAACCTCTACCAAAGAACTTCAAATATGTCTATTTGAAGGATCAACAAAGACTACTTGTGATCATCTCTACCTCCGTCACTGTTGAGCAAGAGCAGAGGTTGTTGGAAGTGCTCAAGAAGCACAGGAAAGTTATTGGGTAAATATTGGCTGACATTCTTGGAATTAGCCCATCAACGTGCATGCATATGATTTTATTAGAGGATGGAGCAAAACTAGTGAGACAACCGTGGAGGCGACTGAACTCTGTCATTTGGAGGTTGTAAAGAAGGAGGTGACCAAGCTTCTACAATTTGAGATCATCTACGCCATTTCAAACAGTTAGTGGGTCAGCCTCATCCATGTGGTTCGCAAGAAGACAGGCCTCATAGTTGTTAAAAATGAAAGGGATGAGTTGATCCTAACCAAGGTGCAAAACAATTGGAGAGTTTGCATCGATTATAGGAGGCTCAATCAAGCGACCAGGAAAGACCACTTCCCCTTATCATTCATTGACCATATGCTTGAGCGCTTGGCAGGTAAATCCCATTACTGTTTTCTTGAAGGTTTTTCTGATTATTTTCAAATCCATATTACTCCTAAGGATCAGGAAAAGACGACATTCACTTGCCCCTTTGGCACTTTTGCCTATAGGAGGATGCCTTTTTGCCTATGAAATGCCCCTAGCACATTCCAGCGGTGCATGTTTAGTCTTTTTAGTTATTTTCTTGAAAAGTTCATAGAGGTGTTTACTATGTATGGATCCTCCTTTGATTCTTGTTTAGATAGTCTGGACAGAGTTTTGAATAGGTGATTCCAATCTAACCTTGTTCTCAATTTTGAAAAGTGTCATTTCATGGTAGAACATGGTATAGTTTTGGGGCACATCATCTCGAGTGAGGGCATAGAAGTTGACCCTGCTAATATTTCTATTATTTCATAGTTGCCTTGCCCCTATTTGTGCGAGAGGTTCGTTCTTTTCTTGGCCATGTAGGGTTTTATAGGCGCTTTATCTAGGATTTTAGCAAGAAGGCCCTCCAACTGTCCAAGTTGCTGCAAAAGGATGTTGACTTCATCTATGATTTCATCTTTGATGAAGGAAGGAAAAAGGGTTTTGATTGCCTTAAGAAGGCCTTGACTACCACTCTTATCATTCAAGCGCCAGATTGGACAGCCCCATTGAGCTCATGTGCGATGCATCGAATTAGGACATGGGAGCTATCCTAGAACAAAAGATTGATAAGAAGCCTCGAGTGATCTACTACGCCTCCAGGACGTTAGATGTTGTTGAAGCAAACTATACCACAACAGAGAAAGAACCTCTTGCGATTGTTTTGCACTTGAGAAATTTAGATCATATTTGCTTGGTTCTCCTGTTGTTGTGTTTACTAACCATGCAGCTCTAAAGTTTTTGTTGAAGAAGGCAGAGTCAAAGCCTCGGTTGATAACATGGATGCTCTGGCTCCAAGAGTTTGACTTGGAGATCCGTGACAGGAGAAGAGGACAAATTTTGGTTGCAGACCACTTGAGTAGAATAGAGAGGTTTGCTGATGATGTTTCACCGATTCGGGATGACTTTCCTGATGAAAGTTTGTTGACACTCTTTGCTTCTTTCCCCTCACCATTTTTTGCTAATATTATGAACTATCTTGTTGCTTCTTTTTTTCCTCCCCTAGCATCCAAAGCTCAATGTGATAAACTTAAGAGTGATACTAGGTATTATATTTAGGATCTGCAGTGATAAAGGCACCGTTAGTGATCAGGGCACCCATTTCTGCAATAGATCCATGGGGGTTTTGCTTCAAAAGTACAAGGTTGTGCACAAGCTTTCTACCCCATATCACCCCCAAACTAATGGGCAAGCCAAAATATTAAATAGAGAAATTAAGAGGATCTTGCAGAAGATTCTATAGCCCAAACGAAAGGATTGGATCAACACACTTCAGGACGCTCTTTGGGCTCACAAGACTACTTACAAAGAAACTATGTCTCCCTATCAGGTTTTCTTTGGTAAGCCATGCTAGCTAACAATAGAGATAGAGCACTGAGCTTATCGGGGTGTTAAGTCATGCAACTTCTCACTTAATCAAGCTGGGGTGGAAAGGAAGTTGTAGTTGAACGAGTTAGATGAGATCCTTCTAGAAGCATATCAGAACTCTATGTTCTGCAAAGAGAAGACCAGGATATTCCATGATAGCTCCATAGCTAGAAAGGAGTTTGTTGTCGATCAACAAGTGTTATTGTATAACTCCAGACTTGGTCTCATGGTTGGTAAGTTGCGGTCAAAGTGGATTGGTCCTTTTGTGGTGAGTAATGTTTATCCTTATGGTCTCATGGGGAGTCTGTTGTTTTTTTTGTTTTTATTAATTTGTGTTAAGTTTTTGTTTTCTGTTTGGGACACTCACTTCAATGTTGGAGGATGAGTTGTTGGTTGTTCTGTGGACTGATATCCTTGCTTTCTCTTTGCATGTAAAGCTGCTTTTGAGTTGTTTCACCCTCTGTGAGGATTTGAGCCACTCTCTATTCTTTGTTGTGTGATCTATGCCTCTTGAATGCTTGGACAGTGCCCTTGGCTTGACTCTTTCTGATACTTTTCTGATTCATATGCATGTTTAGATATGATTTAGGCAATTTTGTTCCGATAAGCCTACAATAAGATGAGCCTATCTTGGCCTGTTTCCTTTGATAGCCCTTTTGAGCCTACATACCCGTTTTCATTGTTTAATAGCTCATTACAATCGCTTACCTTGAAAAACCATGATTGATAAAGGATTGATCCCTACCAAGGATGATGGCCCATGGCACATGCTTAGAAGAAAGGGAGTTCCTTGATCCCTTCCATTACTTTTATTTTCTTTAGTTTAAAATTCCTTTAAGTTGGCTTGGTTGACTATTTTTGAGTTGACTTGTTGACTTTGACTTTGGGTTGACTTGTTGACTCAAAAGATTAGCTTAACTTTAAACCAACATGCTAATAAATTCCTTAATTTGCTTTTGTAGGAATAAGAAAGGAGGAGGGCCACATAGGAGACACTTGGCGTCCTAAGGAAGAGAGAGAAGGAATAAGACTTTCTAGAAGCATCTAGAAAGAGGAGGCCCACATGTCTTGGACACCAAGTCTTCTAGAATGTTCTAGAACCTTCCTTTGGGAGCCTAGGCCATGAAGACTTGCCACCTAGATGGCTTGGACAAAAATTCACCCATATGCATCCTAGGATGACCTACTTTCTAGAACATGCTAGGTTTCTTTTGTAATCCTTTAACTTAGTTGTTTTGCTAAGGGGCCCCTAGACTTGTCTATTTAAGGGGACCTCTAACACTTGTACAAGGATTGAACATTTTGGAGAAATTATACACTTTGTGTTTCAACCTTTTGCGAGAGCATTCCTCCTTAGGGAGTGGAGTTCTTTCAAGCCTTATCTTGCCTTGGCAAGTGGCGGCATACACCACTCATCTTCAAGGTTGCCATGG
>Ga0209589_1000372_pt1 | contig 60168 bp, 36 predicted proteins | sample CowpeawhiteBW_FD_187525 | JGI IMG/M metagenome (GOLD analysis project Ga0209589, IMG submission 187525) | Root nodule microbial communities of legume samples collected from California USA - Cow pea white BW (SPAdes) (version 2) | ecosystem: Host-associated > Plants > Roots > Nodule | place: USA... | reverse complement strand
TATAAGAATAAAGACCCATAAACCCATTGCCTTAAGGTTTTGGGTTGAGAGTGGTGTCAATGTCTTATGTGGTTGGGCTCAGGTCTCATTGGTGTTGTTCTCCCCGGTGAAACCCCCTCTGTAAAAACTTGACATATATTGCATAACACTCCATATCATTTATCAATAGTGTCTTTCAATTGACAGAGGATGTTTAAGAAAAACGTAAGTATCATTCAGATATACTTTATTTTTTAGAATAAGTTATTTATTTATTTATATAATTTAGAAAATAATTAGCAATAAAGCGATGATAAAACGTGAAATATAAGGAGGATTGAGGTAAGTCGATTTTTGAGATAGAGATGGAAAAGAAAGAAGGTGAATGAATTAATAATGAATGGTCACAATCATGGACCAGGGTCAACCATGAATTAATAATTTAATTTCTTTTGCAATTTCTGATTATAAAGAATCAGACATCATGAACAGAAATTTGTACCGCTAGATGTTTCAAACTAAAATTGAATATTAAATTAATATTTTTAATGATAAAATAGTAGTTAATATATATGAACAAGTATTTTAATTGTCTGTACGTTAGAGTAATGTTTCAAATTTAAATCTATCGAGACAATATTATTAGAATTAATTATTATAATTAATGGATTTTTTTTAACTCTAAAGGTTAAAAAAGAAAAATAATGTTTGATCTCAACTTTTAAACATATGAGATTGTTTATATACGAAGTGAATAAAAGTTCAATTACAGCCAATTTAGGAGTATTGGGTAACATTAATTAATGTTAACGAAATTTTGTTTGGATATTTATGAAAAGAAGTTGAGTGATTGAAATAAAATTAGTTAAATAAATGGAAATATTGAAAAGTGATGAGTGAGGTAGTAGAAGCTAAAAATGGCATGAGTATGTGGTCCAAAGGAAGTGTTTGGGTTGGCATGTGATTTGTTTCACAACCTCCTCAAACAACATGGACTTGTTCCCCAACCCATCCTTCTTTCACTTTCTTCTTATCTTTAGACAAAAGCAAAATCATCAACTGTTACTTACTGCTAACAAATCATAATTTCTTAAAAAAATTTATAAATAATAATTTCTGTGAGTTAAAACATATTTTTGCATAAATTCAAAATTTTTATTCAGAAAATTTTCAAAAATAATTTACAATTTAACTTCTTTTCTCGGAAGTAGAGTGATTGTATTTTATATTTTAGAGCAAACTTTGTCAAGAGAGATTTATATAGAGTGATGCAGCCTAATTGGTATTGGGTATGATAGATTCAATGACGGTGAACAATGTTCAATACTACATTATTGTTATTATCAATCTTAGTCGAGTTTACTGTTTGAATGCTTTTGAAGATGTCAAATAGTGTTTTCTTCGAAGTTGAAAGAGATAATAGTTACAACATTATCATAAAATTTAATTGAAGTTAACCTCACACCTTTTAAGCAACACTATTTATGAAATCATTTTATCTTTTTTTTTTTTAAAAAAAAGTTAAAAAATCTTTTTATCCCAATTTTCGTTCAGTTTTGTTATTTTAGTTCTAATATTGTTTATTTGTTTAAATAGGTCCAAATTTTTGTCAATTTTGTTCAATTTAGTCATTTTTTGTTAACGTTGTTTAAATAATTAACGGTAATGAACGCTGACTGTCACATGTTACTTTATAATTTTTTTTACTTTTTAATTTTAATTTTAAAAAAAAGGTCCATGTGTCGATCTAATAGTTGCGTCATGTGTGAAGACCAATATTTTATCTTCAATTGATTTCTATATTCGTTATTTTTGTCCAATTTATTTCAAATTTTGTTTAAAATTAAATAATTTTATCTTAGGTATACCTATCATATTCACTTATTATGACAAGTTCCCAAATACTTGTCATATTAAATTGAATTTACTATAATTATTACTCAAATACCTGTCGTAGTAATAAGTCATATTTACTATTTACTATGACATGTTTTTCTGACATTATAAAAAGAGTGTATTTTTTATAACTTATACAATTATAATGTCAGAATATTTATCATAATAAGTGTTTTTTTACGATGTGTTTTCTTACCCTCAGTGAAAATTATATATTCTAATCAAGATATATGATGTTATTAATATATTATTTTAGCTTAAAGCCTATTCTAAGTACCCATTAAACCACGGTGAATCAATATCCAATAAATTATATATGGTGTTGAGGGGTACAGAGAAAGAAATGGACAAGAAGACCTTTAACCACAGAGAAGGCAAGGGGAGCACCAAATAAAAAAATATGAAGCATGAAATTCGAGTGAAACCATTTTAGGAAATGCCACAGAATAAGTAAATAGAACACAGTTAGTTCAATTCCGGAAAATTCAGTACTGTGAGATACAACAAGTGATTGCTCAGAAATAAAGACTTGTATTTGTCACTGTTATTTATCTTTTTGTCAGAGAGAATGAAGGCATCACTGAGATCAACAAAGAGTGAAAGTGAATCCCCGAAGGAGGCAATTGAAAATATGAAGGCCTGATTAAATGCATTGATTCTTAAATAATTAATGTATTAAATTTTATGTATTTGTCACTGTTTTCCTTTTTAAAAACTATGTATTAGATTGTTAAAATATATTGGAGTATAATTCGCGTGGCCTTTTAAATGGTTAAAAACTGGCGAACATAAAGGTCCACAATAGATTTTGTTTGTAAATGTATAGCAGCTTGTTGGTTCATTGTATTTAGGAATGCAAGTTTCAAACTGAAAATCTCTGCGTTTTATTTCTTCTGGTCAATAAAGAAAGAAAGAAAAGAAGAGCTTAGAACTTCCAAATATGGGCACGAAAATTGGTGTTGAGCAGTAATGCATGGAACACCTACTTTTCTCCTCTTGTTGGGGCAAAGAAATGGAACAACTGAAGACGGCAAGAGCTTGCAGAATCTAAGATGGTTAATTGTATGAGGACACAAATCTTAAACTTTACACAATCTACACCTTTAAATATTCTCACAAAAAATCTATACATCGACACGTGCATGGGGACATCAACGACAACAACAGCTGAAACGAATCGAGTACGTTTCAGAGTATCTCGCTGTTAGTTATTACTATGAATGAAGTTTCATCTCATGCATTGCACAGCATAAACTATATATTTTGCATGCCTTGTTTATAAACGAAGTAGATGTTAGATTTATAAAAGCACCAATAAGACCCGAGTTCAATCACATAAAATATACATCACTCTCAACCTAAAATTTTCGGAAGTATTACTGAGGAAAACAAACACCAATAAGATCGAAGCTCAACCACATGAAACATTGACACCACTCTCAGCCTAAACCCTTAGGGCAATGAATTTATAGGTTTTTATTAGGTTTATGGGTCTTTATTCTTATATAATACTCTACTTTTTCATTTTTAGCCAATGTGGGACTTAGATTCACACTTATTTATATCTTTACTTTCTCATTTCTAGCCAAGGTGAGACTTAGACTCACATTTATATTCTTAACCGTAGATAAGAAAGAAATAAGAGGAAATAAAAGATGTTTTTAATGTATTGCACGGATCGGAGTAAAAAAAAAACCGGCAAGAATTAGAAGAAGAAAAAAAACACTGCTAAATAAAATTGTATAAAATATGTATGTAGGTGTTGTATAATTATAAAATAAATTTAACTCCAGAAATTGAACTTTTTTACTTCATTATTTTTTTTCTTAGCATGATTTTTCTACTTTTGCTTTTATTTTTGTGTTTACTCACATCCTTGTTACAGTGGATGTTCTAGCTTTGCCTAGGAAAGTGAAATACAACAATTTGTGTTCTACCTCTTCATGTAACATTTATCTAGCTCTCTACGAATCAGTATGCCGAAATCAATTACCACAACGGACAGAGGAAAAAAAAATCTAGATGTACTTAGCCCAACGCATAAGAAAAAAAATTTGGGTTTTACTTGCTGCACCCCACATTTTCTTCGTGCATCCCTTCAAAATTTTAAAATAGCTATTTTATCCTTGAAAAAAGTGATTTTCAGATTACATATGTTGGAATCTTTTGGAAAAAAAAAGTTGGAACAAAATTTTCATAATAGAATTTCAGGAAAGAAATTTCTGAAATAAGTTTTCATAATAAATTTTTTGGAACATATGAGATATATTTCAAAATAAACTTTTTCATAATGAAGTTTTCAAAATAAACTTCCCTGTCTTTTGGAACAAGTTTTTCGAAACACCTATACGAATTGTGTTTTTAAAGAGTTTTTGGGATCATACATGTTCCGATAAAAACTTTCCAAAACGAGTTTTTTTTTTTTTCTGCATTTTCTATTCTTTTTCTTCCCTCTCTTCTTCCTTTGCAGCTGATGTGTGGTGTGTGCAGTAATGAAGGATGGCTGAGTCTTTTCCTAGTACTGATGTGTGTGCAGTAGTGCAGATAGTAATTATTGGGGTGAGGGAAGCAGTAGCCTCAAATCTGGAGGTTGAGGGTCAGACCCAACTTCAAATTCTAATGATATCTCGAGAAATAAAGAGACAAAATCGACTTTTGTGCTGTAAACATGTAATAGTGAACATAGTAATGTATGAAGGTGTCAATGAATGAATTATAAACAATAAGTTTAACAAAACTTAGAATTATCTAAGATGCATAAATAATATTACTTAAATAAATATTTAAAATTCTATATTAACAATGACAGATGTTTTAATTATTAGTTCTAATAATTATCAATAAAATGATGGTTCAATATTTGATATAAGTGTTATACTTAATATAAAGTATGAAGAAAATATTGATATAGGAATGTGTCTCGGCCACTTAATCTATTAAACAATTTTTTTCCAAAAGAAAATTATATCCGAAATTTGAAAGTATAAACTGGCGGACAGTATAGAAAAAACATGGATTTGGGCCTTGAGACTGTGATTTGAGGAGATTAAAGATAAATGAATCTTCCTTATTTAGCAAGCGCTCTACCAATAGGTGTTAGTTATTGGAAATTGATGTCCTTTTTATTAAAGGAAAAAAAAAATAGGACTATATTATTTTGGCAAAATTTAATTTTTTAACACATTAATTTTTTTTCCTTTTCAATTTACATTAATTTTTTTTATCCATTACTGTCACGTATGTATTATAAAAATTTATTAAAAAATAATATTCCAAAAAGATAACATATAGATATGTATGAAGCAGAATACAAAATAATAGAATATTTGATTCTGACGTATTTAGCCTTTGTTACTTCAAAAGAAAATTAGTAAGTTGAATACAGTTTTTCGAATTTGAAGTTGACATGCCCAAGTCACAACCTGCAAGACAATATAACTGGTATACATATTTCATTTATTTTTTTGATTTAATACCCATCTGACGCGATCGTGAAAAGGTTTTGAGAATCTTTGATTTAATTTTGCTTCTTGCAAAGGGTTTTTCGGTATTTCTCAATACTTTTCCCTTTTCTTGATCAATACCTTTGCGAACTAAGCTGATTTGTTTTTCTCTTGCGTGCACTTTGATCAATGTTTCCTCGTTTGTTCTAAATTTAGACCATCAACGCTTTCTCCATAGTTTTTCATTTCCTAGGGTTAGTGGGTAGTTGGAAATTTCATAAAGTTCTTGTAAATATTTTATAGAGGTTAAGAGGTGAAATGAGGGGAGGGGTGGCTGGTTGTGGCTTCAAACAATTGCGAGATGTTTACGGGAAGTTCTTCCTTAGTTTGGTATCAAAATACGGTTCCGCCACTGTGATTAATTGATTTGTGTGTATGCAAAATTTGAAAGCGTGAAGCTGAGTTGTCGTAGTTTGAGGTAAAACTATTGTTGCCTCAGTTCAAGATAGTTGTCTCAGTGGAAACACGCTTGCAGTATGTGACAATAAGTTTCAACATTAATGTGATTGTAAGTTGAATTTTTTATGTGCATACTTTGTAGATCTTTGAATGAAACCTGATTGAGTTGCACAATAATATTTCAAAATCTTTAGTTCTTCTCATTTTGTTAAATCAAAGATTTATTCATCTAAAAAATAGAAGTCCATGTTTAATTTATGTGAGCCTCATCGAATTCCTCACTTTGATTTGCAAAATCCCCCCACCTTGTTCTTTCTCTTTCTTTGGAAACAAAATGTGTAATTTGTTAGCAACATGATTTGTCACAAACCCAGAATTTATTTATTACTGAATTTATGGATATGATTCCAACTTGTTCCCTACTTGATTTTTAAGTTCTGATACCAATCTGAGTCTTGTTTCTTTGACTTGGTCTTTGTGCATGACAAACTATAGTTGACAGGAAGCTGTGACCGTAGAAGCCAACATTTCAATCATAATCACCAGCTGTTGAGAACTGTGAAATGGATGCTGAAAAAGTGGCACACAGTGGAGGTTGTCATTGTAAGAGTGTAAGGTGGAAAGTGGTTGCTCCTTCCAGTGTTGTGGCATGGGATTGCAACTGCTCAAACTGCAACATGAGAGGCAATACTCACTTCATTGTGCCTGCTGACCAATTTGAGCTTTTGGGAGATTCTGTGAAGTTTCTCACAACATACACTTTTGGCGCTCAGACTGCAAAGCACACATTCTGTAAAATCTGTGGCATAACCTCCTTCTATTATCCACGCTCGAATCCAGATGGGGTCGCAGTTACATTTAGATGTGTTGACCCTGGAACATTGACCCATGTTGAAATCAGACATTTTGATGGCAAGAATTGGGACACCGCATATAATCAGACAGGTATCTCTTCATTTTCAAAGGTGGAGAAGTAACTCTCGTCACCTCCAGGACTGAAAAATAGGATCATTGGCACTCCTGCGTCATGTTTTCATGCCGTGGATTCGTTGTGTTGCAGTGTGTTGCTACTGCAAATGCTATGGAAAAGATAAATCTGATGCAATACAATACAAAATTATAGAAGGTTTGGGAATGTTTATGCTTCTAGTATGGTTCCATTTTGTATGTCAAACGTGTCTTCTGAAGAGAGAACTGCTCGAGTTTAATTTTCACATGTTATTAAAATAACTATTTCTACAGAATTACTCACATAAATTATCTGAAGTATAATTTTCAAAATAACTATTATAAACTCAACACATTTATTATATGTAACAAATATAATTAAATGACAATATAAAAAAACAAAATTCTTTGATATTTGATGAGATGTTCTTGCTGTGTCTTATAAATGCAAATAATTCATGAAAAAACAAGACAACTGACAAAAACAGTGATATTTTGAGAATGTAGAGCTTCACTGAATTGTCTACCATAAACAATGAGTAGTAATATGTTAGAGGATGATGCAGTCCAAGTCATGAACTCAGACAAATGATAAAATAAAAGAAAAAACCATAAATCTGCGTAAAGTGCCATTTGTATCGATCGAACCCGGTAATTTTTTTCTACCAAATCCCCTATGTAACCTTCCATTAGGTGACTTGAAAGTTTCGACTGAATTTTCAATTCGTCCCTTTTATCTTTCTTCTTACCCCGGTAACCTAATACGTTGAATTTAACTTGGGTAACTGTTCATCCTTGCATACAGCAAAGGTAAATAAATTGCAATAAAATTTATATCTGCATTTCCTGACTATGGAAAATGGATTAGTCGAGTAAATCTTTCACAATCAGTAGGATAACTCAAATTGTACACGGCAATAGTTCTAAATACTGGTGCTTTCACACCGCAAATTACAAATGGAACAGATAAATCCTAGTTTTCATTTATTGGATACTACTTCCAACATCCAATAAGTTTTTGCAAGCAAAGTCTTGCACGGCCAGGATAGATAAACGTGAATCTTCATTATTGAAACCAAAAAATAAAAAAACCCATGCTTCACTTCTTCAACAGCATAGCACTGCATTGTGCCATTATCTTTGATGCCCTGGTTATGGCGTCAGTCATATAGAAATTTTCAATTACAGTCCCGAATGGAGTTGTGTCTACCTTCTGAGTGAAGGATGGTCTCAGTGAAGATGGCAATGTGGCTGGCTCTCTCTCATCCACGTTCACAAGGTTTGGGGCTACATTCCTGATTCGGGCACGAACAGCCCCAATTGTATCATAGGGTAAACGCACTCCTGCCACCTCAGACAGAGCTCGAATTATTTTCCAATCATCTCTGGAGTCACCAACGGTTGGAACTGCAGGCAACGTTTGTTGCGTGCATCCTTCTGTATTTTGATAGGTCCCTTCCTTCTCACTGAATGCTGCCGTTGGCAAAATAACATTTGCACGGTAAACACTTTTGTCACCATGGTGACCTTGATAAACAACAAAAGCATCATCTGGGATCTTGTCTAAGTTCACATCATCAGCACCCATCAAATATACAAATTTTGCAGACTCGAGGCTTTTCTCAGATTGTGGAACAAGTCCAAGGTCAAGTGCGGCAGCCTGGGCAGCATGGAGAAGCAGCACATTGAGGCCATTCCAGTCAGGTCTGACAACATTTGCCTTTTGTGCAATGGTTTCAATAGTGGCAAAAATTGCATCCTGGTCCTTCCTCTCAAAAACCCCGGCACCAACAATGATAACAGGGTTTTTGGCATCTGATAATGTCTTGAAAAATGGGTGGCGACCCTCAGCAATTTCAACAAGTGTTTGAGGGTCAGTACCAAGATGTTTGTGGTCATAGTTGAAATCAGTAGCAGGGCCAATGTACCCAACTTTGGCTTGGTTTGATCTGACAGTCTTGCGTATTCTGGCATTAACCATAGCAGCTTCTACCCGTGGCTGCAAATTTGAGAATGAACAAACAAGATAATTAAAGACAACACAGAAGCGACAAAAGGTTATGCCTGCATAGAAGATCCCAAGCTCTATCTATAACCAGTAGACGAGCCAAGTCAAAACACAATACTTCAAAAAGTTTACAGGGTTGAAAACTAAAGCTCCTCCTTGGCATAAAAGGCCCCCAATCAAAACAACATTTATCAAAATCAAATCCAGCGCAGAAACAGGATATTTGCAAAAAAAAAAATCAACGATAAGAAAATTTCATTTTCCAAAGCAGAATGTCGTTGTAAAACTTCAGACCAACCTCTCATAGCTGTTGTCAGAGTATCATGAGGATTTAAGGTATCCAAGAGAAGCGCCAAAAGAATAGAATACTATTATGGGAAAAAAGCAAAAACATGGGATTCCTATTTTGTTGACAAGTAAAAAAAAATATGAAAACAAAAAAAAGAAGCTGGAGAATAATTAGAATTTACATCAGTGGATTGTTAAATCATTATGAGATGAAGTACCGAAAGAAAATCTATAGTCTATACACAGGAACTATATGACCATCTGTAACGTTAAAATACAGAGAATCAATTAAAATAAATTAGAGATAGTGACAAATACCTGGGTACCAACCAATAGGAACACATCCGCTTTTTCAAGACCAGCAATGCTGGTATTCATAATATATCCTGATCTGAAATCAGCATTAGTATTTACACCAATGCCTTCACCCCACACATCATTTGACCCCATCCTATTTAAGAAATCTTTTAGGGCAATCATGGACTCGGCATCAGAAAGTTTCCCAGCTACTCCAACAATTTCTTCTGGTTTAACTTGGTGGGCAATATCTGCTATAACAGAAAGTGCATCACGCCAGTTAACAGCCTTAAAGCGTCCATCAGGACCACGAACCATGGGGTCATTTAACCTCTGCCTCTTTAAACCATCATAACAAAAGCGGGTTTTGTCTGAAATCCATTCTTCATTTATATCCTGCAATGGGCAAGCAGTTCAAGCTTCAAAAATAACAAAACTAAGACCAGAAACCAACCTCTTCTCTCCCTGAGAATGGTTTTTTGTTAAAGAAAAAAGAAGAGAGCGATTTTCCCATTGGTAATTGAGCAAAGTTTTCCCAAAGCATAGAAATATAAAACAATGTAAGAACTATAAATTCAATCCAGAAAATGATAAATGAAACCCCTTGGTTCCAAAAGATCAGCAGTTACAGGGGATTCTCACTGGTCGGTCATGTAATTACAATAAGGATTCTCTTAAATGATAACACAGATTTGGATTCTCTCACGTGAGCTTTTCATATGAAATGCTAATATGGAGAAAGGCACAAAATTATTTGAATCACAGGTAGTGTGGCTAGTACAGTGCATACAAAACTTTGTAAAGCATGCTCTCTCTGCATGGCCCTACCATAAAAATTAAAAGAGAGGATCTAATTGCAGTAAAAATACATTAACATTGTACAACAATTTAGTCAAAGTCAAAAGCACAATCGCACGAAAACCTTACATCTCCAGCTACCCGCTACCAAAATAATAAGACCAGTCAATTATCTCAGTAAGGTAACTACCTATGAATGGTAATGTAATATCATATAGGTTAAAACATCAATATTTTATTTTGAAAGTGTTGGAGATCCTACATTCATTGGAGATAAGGTCAATTTACGGTATATAAGTAAGGGCAAATCTTACCTTACAAGCCGATTTGTGAGAATGAGTTGGACTTAAACTTGCTTCATGATATGATACCAGAGTCTATCCTAACAAGGTTTGTTGGGCCTATTTTATTACTCACTATCAAACCACTCAAAATGTCTAGTCTTACGCATAAGGTGTCCATGCCTCGGCCTGAAGGGGATATGTTAGAGATCTCATATCAACACTATTTAAGACCAATTTACAGTATATAAGTGGGAACAAACTTAACTTTACTGGCTGGTTTTGTAAAAGTGAGTTAGGTGTAAACTCTTCCTAGTAGAAAGTATGGTTATCCATTGACAAATAATCAGAAAACCATTTAGTGGTTTATTTGATCTCACAAGATCATGTTAAATTTTTAGAACATCATCGATAGTATGAAATAGGATGAATTGAGACGATATTTAGTAAGTACACAATTACCTTGAATAAACTCACTATTTCTTTCATTTCCAATCGTTTGGAAAGAGAAAGATGTTTCTTTTGTTCTTTTCTCAACAAGTTCCGATCTCTAGTAGACCTAGCCAACCTAGTCCTTGTTTAAGGTTTTCTTTTTCTTCTTTAATTTTCAATATTACATCATTGAACTTATTTCTAGGTTTAATAACTCATTTATTCCTTATAGTTGTACAAACTTTACCTCTTATAGTTTTAATGCTTAAAAAGTATATAATTCAGTCCCTACACATACTGTATTAACATCATTATATTGTTTTGGTGTGCATCAGTTCCCATCAAGTTAATCAGCTTACGAGCAACAATTCTATTACTAAACAAACTCAAAACATGGGAGAAGTATTTCTCAAGCACCAGCAAAAACGGGGAAATGGTTTTTCGTACAGAAATTAAATAATTTCAAAAACCACAAAGAAGCAGCAATCACACAGAGTTCAACAAAAATGTTTCCATGAGAAAACCTAACCTCGTTTAGACGAGGAACAATGCGCATTACTTCAGGTCCTCTGCTATCAATTCGAATATTGGAGCCAACAGCATCAGTAACATCAATAGTCTCTGTGCCCTTCAACTCCCAATTTCGGGCTTTAAATGCAAACGGTTTTGAGGTGAGAGCTCCAACAGGACAGATATCTATGACATTTCCAGAAAGCTCGCTTGTCAAGAGTTTTTCAACATATGTCCCAATCTCTTCTCCACTGCCACGACCTAACATGCCAAGATCCTGAACCCCAGCGACCTCAGTTGCAAATCTAACACACCTGTTGCAAGAAAGAAACATTCCACCAGCCTTTCAAGCACTCAGACAACATTGTTTACCAAGGCAATTTAACTGATAGCAAGAAGAGTTTCTAAAATGTCAAAGGTTGGGTTTCAGACATTAACAACACATGCCAAATGTCAAAAGCAGAAACAAAAGAAACCAAAGATGGTCCTCAGCTGACAGCAAAAAGTAACAAAACAATCAGACAAAATTATTACTCACAAAGGCCACTTTCAGCATATGCAAGTTAAATTGAACCGTGAACTTTGTCATTAACCATCATAACGTCATAAACAGTATTTCATTTTGAAACAGAGTTATGCAACATAGAGGGTCCTTAAATTTTACAAGAATACTATTCAAATAAACATTCTATAGATCAAAGTATTTCATAGTTTTTTTACAGGAAAAAAGTCATAAACACAACCTCCAATGTATAGCTTTTAATTAAAATCGCATTCACAATAAGCAGATGTGCAGGGAAAAATAAAATATTAAAACCTGCATTCACAGTAGCAAGATTTGCAGGGGAAAACAGAATACTGAAATCTGCATTCACAATAATAAGATTTGCAGGGGTAAATATAATAAAGTTTAGTCCAATATTGACCTTGTACACTGAATGCACCGAGTCATCACAGTCTTCACCAGAGGTCCAAGATTTTTATCTACCACAGATCTCTTCACTTCAGTAAACCGTCCGCGATCAGAGCCGAATGCCATAGACTGATCCTGAAGATCACATTCCCCACCTTGATCACAAATTGGGCAATCTAATGGATGATTCATCAATAAAAACTCCATCACCCCCTCTCGAGCCTTCTTTGCCACAGGTGTGTCAGTCTTAATTTTCATCCCTAAAGATGAACATCTTATCTTATTAGACTACATCTTTAACAAGAATCATAGCAACAACAGGTCAAAAACTTCATTAAACAAAATCCAAGGATGCTTATCTGTTTTTGTGCGTGTGACTGTATATGAATATAAATAAAGTAATATCTGATCAAGAAAACGAAGACACCACAAGCAAAATCGACTGGCAAATTATGATTTTTCCTCCAAATGTCAGAAATTTAAAATTAAAACTTAAAAAATAATAATACGCTCCGGTGCAAATAAGGAAAAAGAGAGAAAAAAACTAAACTAATGAAATTGTGCACAAACTACTTCATATAAAAACAGCAAAATGAGCAATAAATTGTGATGTAGAACAAGTTTGTTGAGTTCTAACCTAACTATCTTAAAAGTCATATAATCAAATTTCTGTCTGAGTTATCTACAAAATTTTAAAAGGTCAATGCATATTACAGAACGCATATATAATGTCAGCTGGCGACTAAATGATGTATTCAATATAACTCAATCGACTTTCTCGAGCATCACCATCATCCACAAACTATAATGTTCATACGACATCAACCGATCAAAGTTGACAACTATTCCAACGAATTAGAAAACTGAACAACATCAAGAAACCTGAAACTCAACAACTAAGTTCGAGAATGCCAAATCTAAGATTGTATCCAGCGGAAATCAGACTCAAATAATCAAACTAAAATAAGTCACCATACATATAATCACTCGAATCACCAACAGTATCAAAATCTAACGATCTTAATCATCATCATAGAGGATAATCACAAAACAGACACCGAAATCATCACTCTAACACAAACGATATGAGCTAACCAGGAAGAGCGGGCATGGCGCAAGAGGCGACAGGTTTGGGCGATTTCTCAACCTCGACGAGGCACATGCGACAATTGCCGGCGATGGAGAGTCTGCTGTGGTAGCAGAACCGCGGGATATCGACGCCAGCGACCTCGCAGGCCTGGAGAACGGTCATTCCCTTGGGGATTTTGACGGGGTAACCGTCCACGAAGACCTCGATGGCATCGTCGGGGTTTGCGAAGTGGACGCGCGCGCCGGCGAGCGGAGTCCGCGGCGGAAGATCGACGGGTGGTGGCTGTACCGGCTGCGCGGCGGAGGCCTCGGGATTGCAAAGTTGAGGCTTGGAGACGATGGTTCGGAGGAAGATGGTAGGGTTTTGGGAAGAGAGGAGGTGCCTCGAGGTGGGCCTGAGGGCCTTCGAAGCTAACAAACCAAACCCCATTCTCTCTTTTTTACTTTCTGACTTGCTTTCTCTTTGTTTCGATAGAAAATGGCTTTGTTTGGAGTGGGAGATGGGGATGCAACAGCGAGGGTCGCAGATCGTCGAAGGAATCTTCGGTTTTTGAAGCTGCGATGTGAGTGAGTTTGATGGTGAAGAAGGAACTGGTTTTTCAGATTTGGGTGGGTGGTGGGTAGAGTGGTCCGATACTCGATTTGGGTTTTACCCGACCCGAAACTAATAAATGGTTGAAAATGAATCGCTGACTTCCCATTTCTGAAATGTTGAAAAAATGGCGTTTTCAGGCTTCTTCGGGAAGGCCCATTAACAGCCCACTCAGTGTAAACATAAAACAAAATAAGGGCAATTCTTCTTGCACCCTGTGATTTCATCTATAAACTTAAAATTTTCAAATTTATCTTATAATTTTAGATTTCATGTTTCACTTCTGAATTGTATAATTTATAAACTTTTTAGATTATACAGTTTAGAACATTAAATATCAATATTTTTTTATTCTTGAAATGTATAATCTAAAATACAAGTTTCTATTACATAATGTATAATATAAAATTCAAAATAAATAATAGAGTTAAATACGTTTTTAGTCTCTAAACTTGGATCTAAAATTGAATTTCATCATTATTTGAAATTTTGATAAAATTTTGTGTCTAAACTTTTTTAAAAATGAATGAATATAGTATTTTTAGCTGAATTACGTTAAATATGTAAACACATTTTTTAGTTGACATTGAAATGAAAACGTGTCAAATAATATAAATAACTAAAAATAAATAACTAAAATGTTAACATGAAATGCAGAATAAAAAAACAATGTAATTAGATTAAAATGATTCTATTATTTATTTTGAAAGTTTATAAACCAAAATATATAAAAGTTTCGAAAGGTAATAAATTTCAGTTTTGTGCAAAGTTCAAATACTAAATACATATTTTACCTTAAAAAATACAATATAGGTGACCCAATTCGAACTATAAATTTATATTAAGAAATATGCAATTTAGAAATTATATTATGGATTATATTTCATATTATACAACCTATTATATGTAATAAAAAATGCATTCCGGATGACAATTGAAAATATAAAATCATATTATGGAATGTAAAATAAAAATACAAATTAATACTGTCGATTGTGTTCCAAATTGCATATTCCAAAATACAATGTAAAACTTGGAATACAATTAGTAATACAATATAAAAAAGAAAATATTTAGAATTGTTCAATTCGAAATCAGTTTTTTTATTAAGGTAAGCTTCTGAAATAAGACAAAACTTAATTGGATGAAGAGTTTGTTAACTTTGACGGAGTGATTCGAAATGAGTTTTTTTATTTATTTATTTATTTTTATTAAGGTAAGCTTCTGAAATAAGACAAAACTTAATTGGACAAAGAGTTTGTTAACTTTGAAGGAGTGAGAAATTACATTTGCAAGGGAGAAACCACTGCATGGAATGGAACTCTATTCAAGAAGAACTTGCAAAGGGGATGCATGACTGGTATAGGAAGAAAAAATAAATAAATGGAGAAGATAAGAACAAAATGGTAATTTCACGACCCATGGAGGTGAAGTATTTTTTATATAAAGGCAAAGTATTTATATCTGAACAAACAATATAATCACTTATTGATTATACAGTGACATTTACTTATAAATTTAAATTTATTAATTACCTTAAAATTTATATAAAAAAAATAACAGAGAGAGTACACAATTTTTATATCGAGAGGCAGCGTATACTTATTTAATTCTACATTTCATTTCTACTCTGAAAAAGCAACCAATAAAAATGGAACGAGCTGCTAAACAATAAATGAAAAATTGAGGAAAATTTTGTGTCAATAGCCGAAACGGTACGTATAATATATAGTTTTATCAAAAAATGTTATTTATATACAGCAATTATTATTTGTATATATGACATTTCACCAAATTATTATCACCAAATATGTGATAAAGAGAAGTAAAGAGAGAAATAATATCAACAAATTATTATTTGTATATATGACATTTCTCTTTTATTGATAATATGGTTAAAATAAGTATGGCATTGTTAATTTCAGTAAATTATTAGATAGTTCAACTCGAATGGAACAAAAATATGACAACTAGCCTACTTGTCTGTACCATGAACATTTCATATATATTCCAAAAAAATTAAATTATGTACGAGTCAAAAGATTATCAAACAAAAATTCTGATTATGAGAATAATATTCACTTTTAAAATACGTTCACAAATTCACAAATTATATAACAATAAACATTACTTCATTTTACGAAGAATTCGTGCCAATTACCATTATCAAATTGGCAATGATATAACTATTTCTTACAATTAATTATCTATTTCAAATAACAGATTATAGTGTCAAAATTTTAGTCACTCAAATTAAAGCTAAATTTATTATCCATGACAGCTACGTGATTTCATGGATCAACCGGCCAAATCAAAACCATTTAATAAAATTTCGACAATTCAGATTTTATCTTAACAAGTTACACCTAAAATATAGGTTACCAATTGAATCAGTGCAACTTTAATATTAATTTTGGATGCAAGTAATTTTATAACAATGATTATCAAGTGAAATGATGTTTATGTCTGTATGCTTTCGTTTTCAAAAGTTGTAAAGCTTAGTATAAATTTCCAACTGCTATGAAAAAACCACCTCAATAAAGCTATTATTTTCTTCCTCAAGGCAGAGTTATCGCTTCTAATTGATTGACAATTTCAAAAGTTCCAAGCAAACACTACCTAAATATCTTTCTTTCTCAAGAGACAATTGAAGACTAAAATCAAACTTCTAATGTTTAGGTATTCATTCAAACGCTATTGATTTCACTTTCCAAAACACAATCTCCATAATTCTAGTTTCTTTGAACTAATCATCGACATAGAAAAGGTTACAGTTACAGCTAGAGAATTAACATTACAAGACATCATCTATATTCCTCTGGCAATCTGAAACCTGGCATGACTATTTTATCTGCAAACATTTTGCCAGTCTTAGGCATAACATGCCAATGAATAGTCAGGTTATATTCTTTGCCGCGCAAATTGCTTCCCTGGACATTAAAAAATAAAAATATTAAGGCTTAAAGAAATCTGAAGCAAATCATATATTAGTCATAAAACATGCTTAGATTTGTGTACCTGGTCAATGAAGCGGTACTTATTTGATGTATGAATCCAAAACTTAGCATGCTCTTTAGAGGGTATGATACCATCCCATAAAGATATCTGTAAAATGGAATTCAAGAACCTAAGCAACATTCATGACACAACATATACCCAAGAAGGGAGATAAACAGCACGCAAGCTATCTGAGTGACATGAATTGTATAAACAAAATCTAACACCATTATTATGGCCTCTTTCTGTTTTTTTCCGTTATAAAAAGGAGCTGGAAAACTTATAATAGAAATAATTATATTTCAAATGCAGATACAAACAAACAAATCAGCTCATACCTGATTCAAGGAATGCTTAGGAGTTTCATACTCGGCAGCAAGAAAAACAAAAACCTGCAACCATACAAAATGAATAATAAATTGTCAGAAATAAGAATCTCATGGGCAGGAAAAATAAAGCAGATTCAAAGTTTCCACAGAAATACAATTTTGTACACAGAAAAAAAAGGGGGCAATATTAGATATATATCATGAAATTAAACCGATATAACAATAGGCAAGACAATTTAAACATTAAGACACGCATTATGTTGGGAGGCATAGAAAAGAAAACAAACACTCATTTTGTAAGGATCAAGTTGAAGAAATAATGTTTTACTTTCTCTAAAAGCTCTCACTGAGAAGTGTAACGTTTCCAGAATAAATTCAACCAAAACAGGGGCAAAGTTGATAATATGACAAGACATGAAAACATTATCAATTTTCATTCTTGCTCCTCCAACCAAGAACATCCTTCTTACTTTTGAGAGGCAAATGGAGTAAAGACAAAGCACTTGGAATTAAAAATCAAAATTAAAGGGAAGAACCTGTTTTGTGTTCCATGTAAAAAGGGACTGCAAATCTGCTGATATATTCAATGTCATGCTGACCTGCAAAAGTACAAAGGCTTCGACATGAAATTAATTAACGAATAAAGATGACCTCTGAATAACACAGAAAGAAATTACATGCAAGCTGTTTCACTTTGAATTCTACAACAACTCTGGATCCATAATTATTCCTAATTGAAGCAACTGTAGGTAGCTTTTGCACTGATAAAATAAAATTAAACCAAGTCTTACTACAAACTTGTTTATACAACAAAACATCCAAACATAAATCACAAAAACTTCAATGTCACTTTTAACCGAAATCAATTTTCAAAATCAATTTTGTAATTGGTCATCCAAACGCACTACAGTATGTTCATTACGACATACGATATCACGATCATGATATCATAAATGTGCAATTCAAAATATGAGCAGCATCACTTTTGGTGCCAGATTTGTTCGTCTTAGTCTTTGCACTTGGAGATTACTCATTTCAGTTCACAAGTGTACACTTTCTTAATCCGTTTTAGTCTATACAATTTGACGCAAAGAGTATTTGGCAGAATTTTGGGTATCAGAAGTAAAACATGAAGATTGTGCAGGCATGGAGAGAAAAAAAGTAATTGAAGATGTTGAAGAGTGAGATTGAGAAGTAAAGAAGAAAAATGAGGGAAAAGGGTGGCATTAGAAGGGGCGAAACCTAGATTGTAAAAACGGTAGACATTGAGTGTAATGAAAGATGAATAAGTTACCTCGTCATTGGCGTTGGGCTGTTTCTGAAACCAGTTGATGTTCAAGACCTGCATAGAGTGAGTGAGTAAAGAGAAGGGGCATGGATCCCTAAAGCAGAAATGCAAATGGAAAGAAAAGATAGATACCTGGACATGGGCGGAGGGAGAGGGGGAATTGAAGTTGTCGGAGAGAGAGGCCATGCCGCACATAAGAGCCAGAATGGTGACGGCGAAGGTCAGCAATGCGTTCGCTCGATACCCCACTGAATGCATTTTCACTTTGCAGCCCGACTCTCAGAGAGAGAAGAGTTGATGCTGTCTCTGTGAGTGTGTCACTGTGTAGGCAAGGAACGGGAGTCAAGGGATTCGTGTGGGGGAGGGGTGCGCATTGGGCTCAATGGGCTCAAAACCAAACCAACTTTTGGGCTCAAAACCAATTAAGAGTATATTTTAATTCAGGTTTAATATCAAGAATAAGCAAGCTTAATTTTAAAATGGAATTTCAATTAATTGAAAAAGATTTCTTTTAATGATGTATTAATTAGAATAAAAATAATTAAAGTTGAATTATATTTGTCATAAAAAATAGAATGAAACTTTAAACTCTTCATCTTCAATTTACAAACTAACCTGTGCTCATTCATGAAACTTTGAACAATCAAATGCTGTTTAACTCCAATAAACAAGGTTAACGCCATGCAAAAACAAAAAGAATTGTCACGGGACGTGGATACCAGATACTGATTTACCCGATGATGTGAATTGCCTTGATAATCCTGATTACATATCTTCAGAAAAAGTTGCAGAGAATTCAGTCACAGTAGGAAAAATTATATCCTAATCTTTTTCATTTGTAGTTACTACTCCATACTAATTCAGTAATTAGAACTTTGAAATCTTCCCGTGAACATCACTTTATTCCAATAATAAGTTTACATTTATCTGATTTGTATGTTGAACTTTGATGTGAATACTGTACTTTCATAGCTCTTCCACTTTTGTTAAATCAAATATTTATTCGTATAAAAGAAAATAAAAACCCGTGTTTAATTTAGTGGACCCTAAATAAATTCCTCACTTTGATTTGTAAAATTCTTTTCCCGTGCCATCTTTTTCCTCTTTCATTGGAGAATCTAATTGTCACTGGATTTTTCTTATTGACTTTTTTTTTCCTCCAATCAACTTTGCTGTTGTAAAGAGCCTAGTGATAACAACTAGTCTTCATCAAATAATCAAAATATTTTATCCCGTTTAATATCAATTAGCAATAGCATAGTCCGTGGTATGCTTGCCGTGTACCTCAAGCACAGCTTCTGTCTAAAAGAAACCCCAATTTTGATTATCAACAAAAAATTGTTGTCACTATCTCTCAATTAAACATTTTAAACTCTTCAATAACTTTAAATGCCCACAAATAATTCAGAACCATCTATCAATGATAATGAAAGTGAAAATTCTTAACCAAATAAAAATTGTATAGTCACTGAGTAGGCATTTACAGCACCAGTTAATTTTGACTATTTTCATTATATTTCCTTACTTACCTACAATTGACAAAAATAATCGTGTTATAGAGAAACTTCTGAAATAGAATTCATGAGCACAAGAATGCGGCCCCAAATAATGCACATCCTTGAAAATTCTTCAAAAACGGATCATTTGTCCATCAAAGGACCCGTCCCTCCAATTCCCTATATAATACCTTTACCCTAGTTTCACAAAATTTACTAGTCAGACCCGGGAGGTCAAATGTCAGTCCCTCTTCATTGCTTTGGAAAACAAGGTTCTAGCAGTTGCTATTGCAAGGTATGAGAAGATTGTCAAAGTGATGCCCCCAAACAGAACAAGCCGGTCATAAGAAGCATTTTGGACTGTGTAGACCCGCATACCTATTGAATTCCAGTTGCTCTCAGTCCAGACAGGGTCCACAACCCCCATTTTTTCAGAGGAATTAGGAGGCAAAACATTCCACACTCCTGATTCAAATTTTAGCCGTGTTGAGTATGCTGGAACATACCTGTAAATTATTAAACATCACATCCATTTACCCATTTATTCATGTGTCAAGCAAATAGGAGTGCACATTACATGGACAGTGAAACCACTCATATAACTGCAGTCTACCCAATTACGTACACCATATAAGTATACTTAAATGGCGCCAATTGTGATGTAAAGTTTACATGTGGTAGAACTAAAACATGATGAAACAAGTGAATGACACCACCAGTTTGGAGTGTGCAAAATGACTAGACAAATCTATACTAATACCTAGTGTGGTGATTATGACTGTGAATGTGTGAACATATTAAGAGTACCTATGTTGAAGGTGTCAAAAGCAAGGTGGCTTCGAAAAATGAGTAACACACATGGCTTAGGCTCTCAGTCTATATCATCCAGAAATAATCAATATGGAACAGAAAAAAAAGTTCTAGTTTTAGAGGAGTTTCTAAGCTAAAACATCCAAATAACTTATACTTTATTTACTTTCAAAACTTATTATAAACTTTAACTTTTGAAGTAGCTTAAGTCATAAAATGTTGAACTAAACATAGCCTGAGAGAGGAGATACCTTGTTGTAGAGAGAACACAAACTCCCTTTCCATCGGTCTCTGCTTTGATGCAAACTTCATCTCTATCATTGCAACCGTGTTGACAACCTGAGCTGTTAGCCTTCCTGGGGATAGAAGTCCTATCAGCCAGAAAATTCCAAATGAACCTGGGAACATCATTGATGTATCCTGTATATGGTGTCGATGAAGGTTCATCCAAGATAACACCAACATAATGGCTTGGACAGGTTGACATGGGTGAAATATATTTCTTCACCAGTTCACAAGAAAGACCAGGATCACAGTCCAACAAGCAACCCATAAGTTGTTCAACAAGTGAGACATTAACATTTATAGCAGCCAAAGTTGAATCATGAATATCTTCATTTTTACTAGCGAGTATGTAAAGTGTACGGGCAACAAGAGAAGCAGCAGCAACAACAGCTGATGAATTCACATTTGCTGCATAATCATACAAAAATAAGAATGCATGTGACATAAGTGGCAGCCATCAAAATGTACGAAGAGTTGAGCAAGTAGAAGAAAATAATGTCAAGAGCATCGACTAGCTCACATAAATCATCTAGGTGACTATGGTAGAACTTGTTGACAAAGACAGAGTCAAAATCTTCAAGAACGACACCAGATATTGCAGGATTCTGATCAAAAGTGGAGGGGAAAAAAAGAAGAAAACGATCAATGACCAACAGAGAATTTTTGAATTATATGCCAATATAAAAAAATGATGTTATTCAACACGAAAGCAGTCAGATTATGCCAATATGAATGATGTGAAACTTATTCATCAAAAAACAAAAAATGAATTATGTTTATACAAATATGGCACATTGGATCAACTACATCTTCCACGTAAATTATTGAAGTAGTAAGTTTTCATAACCTTTTTTATTAGAGCATGCTATTGCAATTTGTCCACTGTACCAACCCACTGTTTGAGCATGGTGTCAACAGTTATCGATACTACTCAGGATGTGATGTTATACATTAATTTACTGAGTATATGTATACCCATATAAGGACAGTTTGTGAGCTTTATATCAAATTAATTTCAATAAAATGTGCAGGTATCTTGGTATATGAGTGTTATGTATAGAAATAGGTGACTTGATGAAACTTAATGATCTCTAATGTAAGAAAGCATAAATAAGAATAACGAGAAGGCTCCTTAGAACTTCTGAAACACTACATTTTTTAATAACTTCACTCAACTGACCAGGTCCTTAGCTTATGAGGAATTTGCCAACGTACTTTACAAAGTCTGAACTTTTAAAACATTCATTTTTTTTTAAACCACCACCAGTTACAAAGGATTAATATTCTTCTAGATATGGTTGTACTTTTCATATCATTATTTAGGGGAGGGGCCAGGAAAAAAGTTGTACTATCTATCCTGTACCTTTTCCAAAAAGGACATTAAAGACGATGGAGGTATCCCAGGATTTGAAGAACTTGCAGATGCTATCTTTATGTTTTCAGATAACAGTGACTCCTGTGCACGTTTCAAGGCAGCCATTGTCTGATTTGTGGAAGAAGAATCCTGCATTGACGAAGTGTTAGTCACAAGCAGATGTGGCATATTTCTTTAATCCTGGCAGTGTATACACAGAAACTATGTAACAATGCAAAATATCCAACTAATATTGCAAAATTTTCTATAATAGCCACGAATGGGCACATAGTTGAAAGATCAATCAAGATCACTCACCCCTTCTGTATGAGCGAAAAAGTTGTTAACACCTCCACTGAGACCCTTTCCCACAGAACCAATTTCAATGACCTGTGAAATAACAGGCAGGAAAGACTGAGGTTATTAGCAGGAAAAAAAAATCAAGTAGAAGTATATATAAACAGTCTAGCCTACAGATTTAAATGTGGCACGGTAGATCCCCCCAATACTTCCCAGCAGTCATATTTACAAGGAAGAATAGAAGTACCTTTTCAATTAATCCATGATTAAGGCCACGAACAGCATCTGAGTGCAAGTCAAGTTCTACCAAAAATCTCCTACTTCCAAGATAACCCCATGCCTCTCCAGTGAAAACTGCAAAAACAAGCTGCATTGAGTTCAAGAAATCATCAGCAATAAAGTTTAGACAAGTGGACATTTGTCAGTAAAGTACTTGGTTTTAGAGCATTAACAGGTTTTAAAAAGCAACCCTGGAAGTTGAAAAGCATAAACCACCAAACACTAGGAACCATAATGAATGAATCATGATAAAACCTCATACAATTATTCTTATAGATACCCACACCCTGAGATGATAGCCAACGTAAGTTTCCAGTCACTGGTGAATTAGTGCACTTCGACAAAAAATAAATAAATCCAATCTCATAACAATGGGAAGGATAGTGGATAATTATCTCACATACCCCAAGAAGATAACCAGTGAGATAATGACCTAGGATAATTTCCACCACAAAGATCTTGTGGTGCGTTTATGAGGGATTTTAAAATTTCAGAGATTTTGAAATGCTTGAAATTGAATTGCTTTGGTTTAAATTCCTATATTTTTTAAATGAATTGTTTAAATCAGTTAAAATTTCTTAAATTTCAAATTTTAAGTTTGGATAGGTTAATTCAACTTCTACTAAATATAAATTGAAATTTTAATACCAAACAGTAGTGAGTTTTAAATATTTAATGTAAGAGAATCATATAAAAGTGAGAGAAGAGAGAATATTAAAAATTTCATAGTCTTATCTTTTAGGTCGAATTTCGTTTACAAGTTTAAGTGATAAAAATACTCATAAATTTCTAAAATTTCAAATTCTTCTAAAATACATTATTCCAAAAACCATTTTGTTAACAAAACATATTAAATTATCCACAAAATTAACTATTCTATAAAATTTGCCATACAAACACTAGGTTAAGGTAAAAGAAAATCCAAAGAGACACAAGGAAAGTTAGATAAACTCACATCTAAATGATAAGGAACAAACTGAGGCTAGATTTACACGACCAAAAAACCGAAATAAAAAAGAAAAAAAGAAGAGTTATAATCCCTGGACCATCTCAAACACACCTGTTTACTAAGGTCACCAAGACTATCCAAATGAGAGAGTGCATCAACAGCCGCGAGTAATGCAATTAAACCCTGTTTGCAGCCAAAATACATTAGGCTATTATTGATTTAAGGACAAAATATCATAAAGAAACACAAAATGTGGCCAGAAGAAATGGAGAGAATGTAGTAGATGCACTTTCACTCACAGAAATAGGGGAGTCTGCCCCAAGGCTTTTGTCCCGAAAAAATGAAGCAGAATCCATGGAAGCCACTGTCATTAAAATGGGCTTAGACTGCTGTAAGGAGGAAGTGTTGATCCGAGGAAGAGATGACCAGACACTGCCTTCCATATGAAACATACACAAAATTAACATCAAATGTAATAGCAAAATTATAATTTTATAAAGGGTTAAATATGCTTGTAGTCCCTAAACTTGGATGTGAAATTGAAAGACGTCTCCGTTTCAAATTTTGATACATTTTGGTCTCCAAACTTTAAAAATGAATGAATATAGTCCTTTTAACTCAATGATTTTAAATTTTTTTTACGAGTTAAACGGAGTTTCAAATTGGCATTTGAGCTGGAACATGTAAAAAGTATAAACAACTCAAACACTGACCTAAAACACCGTTTGACTTATCAAAAAATTTAACTTAATTGGGTTAAGAGGACTATATCTATTCATTTTTAAAATTTGGGGACCAAAATATATCAAAGTTTGGGACATGGACAAATTTCAATTACGGTTCAAAGTGTAAGAACTAAAAACATATTTAATCCTATTATAAACAAAAATGAGAAGGAAAGGATGTTAAAATATTCTGCAAAAATAGATCCAGGACAGCCCATTTCCACTATGGGAACCATGTGATGCTAAATCTTTTTTCTTTTTGAAGATAGTACCAATCCATCCAGTCTAATAATGAACACCATATTCACATAGGCAATTCACTGCATTCTTTATCCAGTACAGTACATAAACAAACCCTCCTTACATCAATATAAACTCAAAGCTGATCATATTCTATGTATAGCAATATTCTATACAGATAAAAGTATTGTTTTTGAGACTGCAAGAGATTTTTTCAGGGAAAAATCTGAAAACTTGGTGTCTTGACAGTGTAACATGATTAATCACATATCTAGTTTAGTATCATTTATAAAGTAGAGTCAAGAAACTTCACCTGTATCCACCTAAAGGAAGGCACGTTTCTTCTTTTAAACAAGACTCTGAATCAAGTGTCCCAGATTTCACTGTCTAATTGAAGATAACAAAAAAAGTAAATAATGAAACATTTTTCTTCATAAGCTAGATAAAACAATTTTTTACTAGAATCTGAATAGTACCTGCATCACCAGATCAAACTCAGCGACATTAGAAGTATAAGCTTTCTTTTTGTCCTTGTTCTTTGTTACAAACTGAACAAACAGTAAAGAGAATCAATCTGCTTTATTTTTATATACAGAATAATCAAATTCATCAGGTCACAAGAAAATGAATGCCAATGGATTAACGTGATCAAACTATAAAGTTAACACTCTTATGAGTTTAAGATCCTAGGTACAGAAAACAAGTTAACTCATCAATATTTTTTTTCTTCATAAACTTGCATGAACTCTCAAATCAAAAAGCAAGTCACCAAGTTTGAAATCAAATATAATTGTTGCCCTCACAATGATTGTTTTATTTTCAAAGGCTTTGAAGTTGACTTCTTTTTTAAATGTGTCCACTTTAGGATTTTTTTTTCATTAATTTACACATGACATATTATCATACTGTAGGTCGTTTACCACTTTGCCATATTATGAAGTTGAAATGCTGAATTATTGTTGTGCTAAAAGTATTACAGTTATGCATATATGTCATTAACAATTTTTAATAAGCTGTAATCTTTTACGATTTCATAAGTTGAGTCTATGGAATCTAAACAAGCTTGTGCAAACTATAGAGTTTCACAACTTGGATATGGATCAATTAACTGACTCACTACACTCTCAAAGTACATTGAATCATCACCGATACTTTTGCAAGTATAAGAACATGAGAGTACCAAGCAATACCTCTTGAAGAGTCTTTGACCCACTTTCTGTGAGTAAAAACACAGGAAAGTTGTAGGATTTCCACATAACACCAGAACCCTGCACAAGTTGAGCCAAAAATAAAAACATAAAGAAATTAATCATTCTGAAAAATTGAATGCGCTTCTCAAAACTGTAATAGCATTAGGATTAGCCAACATCCAACAAATAGTTGGTAAAATTCCCACCACAGATCTTTTGAATTCATCTAATATCACTATATGCTTCAGAATATAATCCAAGACATGTTTGGCCTATTAATTCACTTACTAAATAATAGCTCTACGACACTAGGTTATAACAATGTACATCCTTTAAAATTAAGAACTTCATAAAATCCCAATTTGATTACAACCTTCACAAAATGATCAAATCAAAGTTGGAAAATGATTATTGGTAACAAGAAAGGATAAAAAAGGGCAACTAATTGATGATGTCATGAGCTATAAATCTGCCAATAAACCTGATGAAAAATGGCAGCTCATATCTTACATTTGGATTCCATTCATAGCCGGTATTACGGTAAGGCGCAAATTGACCTTGTGGAAACTTTTGATCAGGAGAAAATCCTAAACATGACAAAAAAATTTATCAGTGACAGCTCTACCCAGGAGGGTCACTCCAGCCTTGTTTGAATACAAACGACGAGTAAATCAATGATTTCTACCGTTTATCTTATTCTGCAAATCAGTACTTGGTTCCACAAGTACACCACTGACTTTACTAGCAAATATAGAGTCATCTGATATTCTGAAAGGGAAAATATGTATTCAAAAAACAAACACAATTTAACTGATAAAAAATTAATATAGAGAAGTAACAACCAGCATCACTTAAAAATAACTAAGCAAGGGTAGCTTTTATTCCCGAAGTTACAAAGATTCCACAACTATCAGTTAAACTAAAATGCAATAAAGTTAAGACCTCCTAAAACAGAAACGTTGAATTATGATACCTAGTAAAGAGAGTTGGAAAGTCCTCCACTGACACCAGTATAGCAGACGGCTCAGCTATTTTGTCAACATTTCCGAACCGTACAATAGGAGCCACAACCTTATCTCGTCCAGGATCTAACAATTCGAAAACAATAAAGCAAGGAAAATTCACCGGCTCAGAAAACATAGTCATCGTTTATATTTAAGTCGCACTTAATCCCTACATCTCAGCTAATAAAAAAAAAAAAAAGCGAACCACCGAAAATGCGAGAGCGAGACTCACTAGAACAACCGATGTTTCCAGATAGATTAAGCAGGCGCACGCAAGGATATCCTTCGATGGAAGCATACATAGTGTTCTGAAGATCGGGAACTGATTCCATGGAGCTCGATTGTCCTGCGGAAACAAAACTCGATCAGCGAGAAATGACAGTTGAAACGATGTTTGGCGACGAAGTGAATTGAAGAGGTGAAGTCAACGAGGTACCAGAGGAGCGGAAGGGAAGTTGGAAGGTGAAGAGGAGGAGGAAGAGAGAGAGAACGATTAGCGCCATGGATGAATAAACCCTAGTGAGAATTGTGCATGAGCTGGTGCATTAGCGGGTGCAGAGAGAGAGAGTGTGGATTTTCTTCTATGCCGTCTTCTCAGCGCCCTTCCTCTGATTTGGAATTGGTGGGATTCTTAGAATTCAGAGAGATCAACAGCAATTAAGCAAGGTACGGTCTAGATTCTGCTTCCGAACTACAACTGCTTTGTGTTAGGTACTTTGGGTCTGCTGCTTCATCAAAATCCAATGGAAAATTATAAATTTATTTTGTGATTTTATTCTAACTGGTCGCAAACATAATTTATACATCTAATAAAAAATATATATATCTATTTTTGAGCTGTCCTCTTATTACAAATCGTCATGTTTTAAAAACATATATAATATTGATTTTATAATAATCAAGAGTAAATATACAAAATAAAATACATTATTAGAAATACACAATGTTTATTACAAGCTCGTTGCAAGTTTAGTTACCCTTACTAATAATATAAATCTTATTATATTCCTTATAGGCTTTTAATATTTTTTTTATAAGATTATCATTCTTATTTCAATACATTAATATGTTCAAAATTTTGATTATGCTTGAAGATCTCTTACTTGATCTTCTTTTGAATGGTTGCACCAAATTATAAAAGTTGAACTTCAGTTTATTTTAGCCTAATCTAATCTGATTTGAAGTTTGGCTAGTCCAAATAATCATGGCCCATGATGGACTAGATTGGATTGTGATCTCATTTATGTACTTTTACTATATATATTTTCATAAATAATAAAATTAACTGAGTCTTAAAATAAATCAACATGTTAATATAATCTAATAATGATTTAATAGGGTATCTTGACATTTTCGGTCTACTGAATCATCTAAATCCATCCCTTCTGGTTTACTAGCTCAATAGGCCACAAGCAAATAAGATGATTGATCTTTATAGTTTTTTTTTTTAATTTCTTAAAATTATCATTAAAATCAAAATAAAAAACTATAATTTAAAATAATAGAATTTCATTGCGTTTTATTGTTGACCTATTTTGTCACACCGAAAATTTTTATCAGCTTGTCACACTGCAATTAATATCATATATGTTAGTAATGTCTTTTTGTCTAATTAATACTAATATTAAACTATAATTTTTTTTGTGTGAATTATATTTGGGAAATATTTTTGTTAGATTAAATAAATAGTTGTGTACATAAAACTATATGAAAATTATAGCCAAAAGACAATTATTAACTCGAGTAAAAATAGATCATATTTACTTCTACATAAGTTACTTTATTTAATTACACATAATCAACATTTAGTTATATTTGGTATACGTATTTTTAGGATATGTATCAACCTCTTCACCCTCTTAAGTTTATAACAATAACAATGTAAGACCTTTTTATGATGTTTTATGCACAGATGGATCCATATTAAATTGTTTTCCGTTATGTATAATTCCATTATTCTCATATACATCTCATAATTTATGAAGATCTCTGCTCCTTTGTCCAAGGCATAGAATAATAGTTATTAATGACAGTTAATGGGATAAAGGTTTTTTCTACAATAGAGATATCAGAGGGATATAAACTACAACTGTGGTATCTAAATTATATTGCCTTGTAAAAGGAATATCACATAGAATTTAAGATCATTTGTTTTTTCAATTATTAATTCCATTACTACAGTATTAACTGAGAATATGTTTTCTCGATGCATTTCGATTCTAGCCATTGCATTGCTTATTATTCCGTTAGAATATCTTAGTAAGAAATATATTCTGTATCCTCCATTGATGGAAAGACACTTAAACTTAACATCTCCTATTTAGTAAACATATATTTGATATTGAATGGTTCAAGTCAATACTGTGAACGAAATACAAAACAAAATTGGTTATCACTACTGCAAAGTGATCTATATAAAGAAGAGAATGCTGGAACAAGATAACCACAACAACAACGTTTCCAAATTTCATATCGCTCTAATTATCTTTTCATCAGCAGCATGACTAGAAAGAAGGTGAAGTTGGCATTCATAGTGAATGACTCAGCTAGGAAGGCAACATTCAAGAAGAGGAAGAAGGGTCTGATGAAGAAGGTGAGTGAACTTAGCACCCTCTGTGGGATTGATGCATGTGCTATAGTTTATAGTCCTTATGATCCTCAACCTGAGGTTTGGCCATCCCCAATGGGGGTTCAAAGGGTGCTTGCCAAGTTCAGGAGAATGCCTGAATTGGAGCAAAGCAAGAAGATGGTGAACCAAGAGAGTTTTCTGAGGCAGAGAATCCTAAAGGCCAAAGACCAGTTGAAGAAACAAAGGAAGGACAATAGGGAAAAAGAGATGACTCAGCTCATGTTTCAGTACCTCAGTGCTGGTAAAATTATGCATAATATAAGCATGGTTGATTTGAATGATCTGGCATGGTTGATTGACCAGAATCTGAAGGACATCAACAGAAGGATTGAGGTGTTGACTAAGAATGCTCAGAGTCAAACCCAAGTTGCAGCACCAGCGGTGACTGATGCTGTTTCCAAGATTGAAGACAAGGGGCAAGGGAGTCATAGTGGCCAGGGATTTGATATCAACATGGATCTCATGCAGAAGCAGAACTGGTTTATGAACTTGATGAATAATGGTGGTGGTGGGAATGAGACTATGCCTTTTGGAGATGTTAATCAACAAAATGGCTTTTGGCCAAACCCATTTTTCCATTGAAAGATGCACGTGCTTGGTTTGATGTTTAGTTATCATTGGCATTCACTTTTGTGTCTGAGCATGAGAATAAGTGACCAAGGAATCATGGTAAAAAAGGGTTCTTAAATAGAATAAATACCCTTCTGGTGTGGCTGTTTATTTGAAGATTTGGTACTGTTTAGAAAAGGAAGCATGTTTACCTTCCGAAAAAAGTTGTAAATTACTTTATCCCATGAATTAATTTATAGTTTCTTATCATGTTCTTGAAAAAATGTCATTACCTTTCATAATACTATTAACAGGCGTTGCTTGTTTAGCAGAATCTAAAATTGAAATACAGAAAAAAGAAGAAGCTTAAAGTAGTACTTTATGTTTTTCTTTTAAAGATGGAGTTATAAACAAGTGTTGGTTGTTTGAGATATCATGCCATTGATTTACTGCATATAATTAGTGTACCCTTGAGATGCCAACTCTATTGGAATATTTTAATTTCACAGTGGGATTATAAGCATGTCACCTTTATTTTAAAAAAAAGATCTGATGCATCATGACTAGGATTGTCACCACACCATCATTGCTTCCACTCTTGATCATCACCACCAGCTCCACTGTAGTAAAAATCATGTCCCAAGTCAAGGTCTTTTTGGCTTCAACATATCCTAAGGGCTAACAAATTTGAAGAGTGAAGTACTTTTCAGTTTTACCCTAAATAACATGTTTTAGCATAAAGATGCTTGAATTAGCTTTAGCAGTGTCATTGAGTGGTGTTACTTTTCTCATCACTGCATCTTTTTGTACATTTGATTATTATTTTTTTCAAGTGCTTGTTGGTTTTATGGAACTTGCTTCAGAATCAATCGGCAAAAAATTCAATACACCATATGAAACACAATGACACAAAGATGTTTCTCTGTATTTGCCAGAACAATGATTGTTGTATTGTAACTAATTACATGGAATCAATTTTCCAAGAAAGAATTGAAAGAATCAAAAGAATGTTTGAGCCTACAATTTCTATGCTTTGTTCGTGTGTGTATCTTTTTACATCAAAGAATTGTATGTTTCAATAAAATGAAGGAATCTAATTCCCATTCTTCATTAATCAGAATGACTTCTTAAGATACTTGAAATCCGATGATGAGTCAGTGCAGGTCGCTTTGTTCCTATAACCGTTCAACAGTTTTAACAACTCTGTAGCATTTTCCTTTGTGCTATCATCACAACCAACCTGCAGTAAAACCAAGAGCTTTTGAAAAGTCCCTAGTTGAACTGCTTCAATCAGAGCTCCCTCCTCCTTCTTGTCAAAAATCTTCTTAAGAATAGAGACAACAAAACTTGAAGCCAATGGTGACACCCTCAGAAGCTTCTTAACGACAAGAGGCAAAGTAAGAGCATTGTTCATAACAACCTCCTTCCCCATCTGGATATCACAAACGCAATCCAAAACCCCAAGTGCCTTCTCACACACCCCTTTATCTCCATCAACAATAGCCTCAACCAAAAGTGAAACCAAATCCAACTCCACGAATCTTTGAGCAATTTCCCCTCTGTTCTCAGCTGAAGACACCAATTTAAAAATTGTTGCCAAACAAGCCTTGGTGGAAGCACTCCCAGTAGGCTCCCTAATCATTTTAACCAAAGCTTCAGCCACTTTTCCAACTTTGGCCAATTCTTGAACATACACTTGCCTGAGCAACAAAGCAGCACTTTGCCTTGATGCAAGGTCTTTACCCTCTAGAAACCAAACCAGGCAATTCAATGAAGCTTTTGAACTCAATTTAGACACACCCTCTTCCCCAAGTGGGATCATCCATGTCAGCACCTCCAAAATCTCCTCCAAAACAACCACATGCTTGTCAAAAGAGTCACCGCTTGAGAAACAATCAAAGGCGTGTGCAAGAACTGCATCGGCAGCATTGCCAGCATCAGTTCTGGCACGATTCCCAATTATGCACCTCCTGTTCCTCTCATCTCTCCCCCAATCCTTAATCTTCAAAACCAACTCCTGGCACTTTTTGTCATCCCCCCGCCGACAGGCCGACAAGATCCTCGTACATGTCTGAGAAACCTCGTAGGTGGAGAGAGGAATCCGAGGAGTGGGGATCCTCTCAATCCCATAAGAGCTGTTTTCAACGCACCAATCCTGAATCATCCTACGAATGGCATGGTTGGGGATGTTGTCAAAGTTTGTGAGGACCTGGTTGGTGACGGGGCAGGTTTTGTTCCCTCCCTCGATCCACTTCTCAATGCTCACCCTGTCGTAGGTGATGCCGGTTGATAAAGTCACCGGGTCCGTCATCAGCTCCAAACTCACCGGACACCGAAAGTGGTTGGGGATCACAACCTCCACCTCCAACTCACCACCACAACCACCACCTTGAATCTGTCCCTTCTCCTTCTTGGCACGACGGAAAACATTTCTTCTAGTCCAAGACAACACCATTTTGATGATGATCTTTGTTTCTTTGTTTCTTTGGTTTGGTGTGAATGAGAATATGATATGAAAAAAAGAAGTTTGTGTGGTTGGTATATATATAGGTGGAGGAGGGTGTGAGATAAGGAAGGGTCATAAAGGTGGTACACGGGTCAAAGGTAGCTAGGTGAGATGAGTGGTTCAACCAGGAACGTTTCAAATCAATTGAACTCAAATAATAAAGTATTCTATATCTATGGTGTGTGAGAGCTTTTCAACGTTGACCATTGAAAGTTTGAAGGAGAAGTATGATTTGTGGAATAGTGATGCTACCAAACGCTCTTAAATCACTTAACAAAGTTGTAGTTGTACGATATTTTGTAGTAGCTGAAGTAGATTACATTCAGAACAGAGAATTTTTTGGTGTAGCTCTTCGCGTTGTGCTAACGTTGTAGCGTGTACGCGTGAACCTCTTTGTAATCGCGTTATATTAGCCGTGTAGGCGCAGCGAGTTTTATTTTTAAAATAGTAACTGGCATGTTTTAAGTTATTTTTATATATAGATATTTTATTTCCAAAAAATTAATATTATTTTAGAAATATTATTTTATTATAAAGATAAAAGTACTATATAAAATTGCATTTCAAAATAAACATAACATGAAAGTCGTTAATTAATTTCAAATAGTAGAATCATAAAGATAAAATCACTTACAATGACAAATAAAATGTAACATACCTAGATTAATAAAAAATATTGCGAGCAAGTTGACACAAATTCCATGGGAATGTTGTGAAGATTTTTCATTTATGGGATTCTCTATTACTTGGGGAAACTTGTCTCTTTTCTTCTTTATGGGTTACTAACTTTCTCTACAAGGTTCAAACGTTCTCTAAAGTAAGACTAAAGCTTCTTATAATATAAAGTTCATTTTTTTAATTTTTCAAAATCTACTTTTAGTCTTTAACTCTGTTCACTTGGACATTGGTCTGTGATACATTTGCTCACTGGATTGTACTCTGTTAGACGAATCCTTAAAAAGTAATTTTTATTTTACATCTAACATTCCCTTAGCATATTTTACATCACTACATTCCCTTAAAAAGTTGAGTTTATTTCAGTTCTCGGAGATGTGTTGGACATCTCTAGGAATATTTAATTAGAAGATATAAATTTGTAAGTCTCAATTATTTTTCTTATGATTAAAGAAGCAAAATAGTTCAATATTCAACATGGAAAATGACAGAAAAACACAATTGAAGTTCAGTAATTTACAGTAGAAATAAAACATGATTTATTTGGCAAACACAGAACCTGGAAACTTGTCCTCTCAAAGTAATTATACAGTAACAAATACAGAGAAAAACACCAAACCAAGGATTTGTAAGAGGAAAACCTGAGAACAAAATCACATGAGATCAGCAAGTTTAACAATGAAAGTGATCAATCTGGCACCATTGCTTTCATGCATGTCGTACTGTACAGAAATACGATAAATAAATAGCAGAAGCCAGAAATTTGTCAAATAATCCCTTTAAAGTTTCAATGTCAACTCAGGTGTTGAGTTCTCTATGTCAACCGGTGGATGATTCACCCCAGTAAAACTCAAATTAGAGGTTCCACTCAGTGTGAAATTCTGATGAGTATGGCCTCCATTAGAGGGAACCTGATGGTAACTACCTTGCCACAAGAGTTCTGCTTCATCCTCCTCCAAGAATATTGGAAAACCAACATATCCTTGCTCAAATCTTGCACTGCTTTTCATCTCAGAAGGCCTCATTGTTGGTGAAAAGCCGTGGTGCAGTGAAGAGTGTGCCTTTATCCCCAAGGACCTGAAAGAACCATGAAGAGGGAGAGATGCAAGACTGGCATACCTCTCAGAGAAAAACCCCATGCGTAAGGCTCTCTTTGCTAATGTTCTTTCTCTCTTGTGTGCATTTTGGTGGCCTCCAAGAGCCTGAGAACTCAAAAACTTGCGGTTACAGTAATTGCAAGAGAAGACCCGTGGCATGGTTTGAGAGGGAGGATCGTTGTTGTTGCTCTCGCTGGTAGTGCTTGAGAATGAGAGTCCTGTTGAATCTGTAACCACCAAGTCACTGTTGTTGAAGTTGAGAGTTAAGTCAAGGGAGATAGCATCTGAATGGAGATGAAATTCTATTGGTTTATGGGGAGAGTTGGTGAGGTTGTCACTGCAAGGACCTGCATAGGTTTCTTGAACCTGGCTTCTAACTTCAGATTCATATTCTGCTGAGGCCACCACTTCAAGATCAAAGTGTTGTTTCATGATTTAGCTATGCTGAGTTCCAAACTAATTCACCAAACAAGTGAAACAATCCACCTTCAGTGAAAGATCCATTTAAGAGCTTGCAGTGAAAGAACTGATTGGTCCTGCAATGAAAATTCAACAGTTAGTAAACAACCTATGCTTTATTTTTCCTTTGTGGAAAACGTACACTTAGTGGTGGCAGCCTGGCACATATACACATTTTCATTGACATGGAAATGATGGCATGTTCTGTGATTCAAGTGCCTTGATAAGTCTACTTTCTGCTAAAAAAGCATTTGTACTGGGCACTTCGTTTTGCGTTATGTTGGCCTACCTAAATGGTAAAAGAAGCAGCCACTAACATCATACATCAACACATGATTCGAAATTTTTGGTATATTGGTTAAACCCAGAAATGTACAATAAAAGCCACTGGTACCTCACCTTCTTTCTAACAAATGGGACTCATCAATGATACAACCCCATAATGATAAAAATCTACAAAACCAGATTCTTTTTCCTTTCTTTCTTTTTGTAGTCTCCCTCAGTTTTCCCCCCATTGTTATTGAATTTGTTATTTTAATGGTAGATCTGAAATCAAGTGCAATGGCCAGATATTTTCTTCAATTGTTTTTTAAACCAAAAATCATTTCTAAGTATGAGTCAGAGACCAAATATTGGCTAGCACAATATGAACCAATTACACTCTTCCTAAGCATGGATTCTGGATCTTATCTTACGTTTGTTGAGTAGGACTATGGCTAGTATATTATGCTGTTTGTTGCTCTTCCAAGAAAAACAAGAATCCTAAATGTATGATTGAAATTTAAAGTTGAACTAGATACCTATAAACCAATTCATTTTTGGAAATTCCACTAAACTCTTCATGCAAGGAACTGTTTCTGATTGAATCTTACCTGCATATGTTTGTTATCTGGCCCACTATTTTGTAAGTATATGAAAATCTGGAATGAGGTAGCTAGGAGACATGTCATGAACTATAAGTTGACCAATAAATAGTGAGTTTATACTCACCTTGGACCGAGCACTATCATGGATCTATGAAATCAAATTCCTATTACTTAATAGTATCAACCTACTCAGTTATGATCTGATATATTAATCTGGAGTTTTTATTAAAGATTATCTATGTACAGATTTTCAAGAACCAAATCACTGAGGAGCAACATTGAGACAGTAAAAGATAGGGTGAGTAAGTAGCTACCATGTTATTGTTAGCACCCGGGACAACGAAAAACCAAGATATAAAATATTGAGGAATAACAACTTGTGCAATATCCCAAGTCATAGTTGCAAGCAGATACTTGTTTCATTTTGTTCAATTCCAATTCTTGGAGGGAAACAAAAATTACTTGTAAAAGTATAGAGAGGAAAGTGACTTCAGAATTTGGTGATGGGGTAAAGAAGGCAAAAGTAGAGCACAGAAGGGTTGAGGAAACGTTGGAAGGTAGGATCCAGAAAACATGTGATCTTTGCAGTGATTGAAAGTTGTTGAGAAACGAAGAAAGAGAGTAAAGAGAAGCAGAAAAGCAAAGCAAGAAGAGAAGCAGCAGTTGAGTACAGGGGATGACAGTAGAAGAGTATCACATAACCTCTCTCAAGTAAGTTTGAAGATGAAGTGAAAGTAGCTTGCTTCCGAGATCACCAATAAAAACTGCTTTGAAATTGAAGACATTTATGGTGTATCTCCCTTGTTGTTGCTTCTCTTGGTGTGGTTGATTATGAGAAGACAAAACAAGTCCATGTGGTTTTCATGTTCCTTAAACACTAATAATGGGAGGGTAGGGGGAGAGCTAAGAGGTTTGATTGGTCTAACATTAAAATACAATGTAAGTGAAAAGGAATAAAAATTAAAAAAAGAAAAGGAGTAAACAGCGACAGTGAGATTGTGGGAGTTTAATTATGGGAAAACAAAGGTAAGATGGGACTGGTGGGTTAAGGGGATAGAGAAATCAGAACACAAGGTATCGGCATCTATCCATTTATCTCAATAATGTTGAATTAAGTCTGAATATTATTAGAAGTTTCAGATTAGTGATAAATGTCGGTTTATTTTATATAAATACGTGTAAATTTTATTTTATGAGTTGATTTTATAGAATTAAGTAGATTTAAAATTTATTTATTAATTATGAATTTAAATTTATTATATCAATATTTATTTAGTTTTATAAAAAGATGAGTGGGTGCAATAATAGTAAAAAAAAGTATTAAATATATTTTTGTTTCTCAACTTTTAGTGAATTTTGAAATTAGTTCCATATCAAAAATTTTAATCAATTTAGTCCTTCATCTTTAGAAATGCGTAGATTTAGTTCTTTTAATCAAATTTTGTTAAGTTTATTATAAGTTTCAAACGCGTTTTATGATATTATTTGAGTTAGCATTCAAGCAAAAATGGGTCGAACGATGTAAACAATTCAAATAATATCATAAAATATACTTAAATGTAACAAAATCTGATTAAAATGACTAAATTCACACATTTTTTAAAATAAATGACTAAATTAATCAAAAATTTTGAAGAGGAATCAACTCTAAATTTCACTTAAATTTGAGGAAAAAAACATATTTAATCAAAAAAAAATTGTTATTTGTAAACTATATCTAATTCAAGCATGTTTTTCGTGCAGAAATTTTGAATGTTTGAGGCAATGGTGTATAAGGGTTGTTTATTTTTGGTAGAATGTTATGGATTTTAAAGGCAAAGGAAAGAAAAGGAGTGGTTGGTTGGTGACGTATGTAAAAAGGGTGAAAGCAAGAAGCAGGTTGATTGAACATAGTATGGGGAAGAAGGTAAGAGTGTGTAGTGATTGTTCCCAGAAAAGATTCTCTTGTCTGTGTGTTTTGTTTCTCTCTCTTGCCCACTCCAAAAGTGGTTCAGATAAGTCCACAATGCATGGGGTCGCGGCTGCTTTCTTTCATAGTTTCATATATTCCATCCATCACATCCAGTTTAGACTATGTTCTGCCTCTATCATTATTTCTTTTTCCTGTTTATTTTTCTTTAATGAATAAGTTAAAAAGTTAAGTACTGTACAATGAAAAAAAAATCACAAATATATTATTATCTGGGTTTTAGGTGGAAGACAATATTTATTTATTGATATATGTATAGAAGTGCTAAACACTTGTACATATGCATAAATAAATAATTACGGTGATAAAATAAGTTAGTCTTGATTTAGTTGAGTTAAAAATAAGTTAATACCTATCAAATATTTTTTTAAATTTGTTCTCTTTTATTTATATACCAGTCTGCATCTGTTTTATTTTATGAGACAATAATAATATTATCTTAACATATTTATTTTTGGTAGTTAAGGTCGATTGGTCGCATTAAATGGGATAATCGTTCTTCTAAGTCATTTTTTATTTGTCTATATTGATCGAAGTATTTGTCAAAGATAATGTGATACTAAAATTAATTCGATTTAAATGTAAAGATAATAAATGTGTAATTAATATGTAACATATTACTTTATTTGGTCCTTAGTTATATTTTTTTAATAAACTTCTTATTAGAAACGAGATCCAAATTCATTTAAACTTGATTACTAACTTAGTTAGAATTATTTGTTTGTCTTAAGCTATTGATTTTTCTTATTAAGATAACAAGTTAGGTTTGGTTGACGAACTGACTCACTCATTCACCGGTTAGTCCATACTGTATAATTTTATAACATCATAATGACAGATCTAAGATCCTAAGTCAATGAGTCTATTTAAAAATTATTTGAATCTCAATCTAACAATTTATGGACAAAATTAGAGAAAAAGGTATATAAGATGACAAGAGATAAAATAATATTTTTCAAATATTTTGTAATTATAAACAAAACTAGGGGTGTCCTTATACACCCTTCATGTATATGTAGGTCCACCAATGTAATATCATATATGAAAACAAATAAAAAATTTTAAACACAAACTCTATGTTTCAACCTTAAATTTATTAACATATACCAGTAAAAACACATGTATTGTGAGCATGTGTGTTTATTATTTTATAAATAAAATAGAAGTAAAACTATAATTATAAAAATAAATAAATTTTACAATTTGGCTATAGATAGTTTTTATTTATTTTTTAGATGATTTTTATTTATTTACTTTTAAAAAGTGGTTAAATTTAAAAAAAATAGTTAAATTAAAAAAGTAGTCATTTAAAAAATAAAATTAAAAAAAATATAGACAAAAAGTAATTTTCTTTATACAATAAAGTATTGATTAAGAAGATTTATACTCATATTCAATAAAAAACAAAATTCAATTATAATAATTTAATACATAAATAAATTATATTATATATTTTAAAAAGTAATATTACTTTGATATTTAAAATATAATAATTATTTTATAAAATAGACCGAGCTTTACGTATCAAATTAAATAAACAAGAAAAAAATCACTTGATTAATTTATATTACAACATGAATTTCCAGTCGATTCATCAAACTATATTTTGATAGTTCCAATTAATTAATGTAGACAATATAAATAAAAAAACAACAACAATTTATTAACAAAACCCACAGCTATACATTAACCATGCATTATAAACATTAGAGTTTAACTTGTATAATTTGACAACTGTATTTAGTATTTTCGATTCAAATATTAGTACACATGATTGTGATATAATAAATCATTATCTTTGAATAAAATCATAAAGTTGTATGAACAATGTTTTTTCTAAATTATTTGTTACACTATTCATTTACAATTTATAAATGAATGAGTTTATTTCAAATAAAATCTAAACTTGGTTAAGAATCAATACAATTAAAAATTTAACTTATTATGTATATTTTCAGCATTCAATTTAAAATTAATATAATTAAAGTTTACTTTTTTTTTTCAACTGCAACATTTACTATTTTTTTTATCAAATAAAAGTTAAATTTATTTGTGCTGCACTCTTCACTTTCTTAACATAATAAATTTTAATTAAAATATTTAATATTTATAATAGTGGCGGAGCTTGATACACTCTAGGGATCTTGGTTCTTCTCAATTTTTTAAACCTTGCTCAATAAAATATGATATTATATTTTTATTATTTTAAAATATGAATATTCAAACAATTATTTTTCTTAAAGATAAAACTCAATCAACCATTAAATTTGAAAATATGAAGACAAAATAAAAAATATTTATCATACTTAGTTGATTGTTCACTATTAATTAATAATTCTGTTATTAAGTTGTTAATATTATATTCGATAAACAATTAGTTTAAAATTTTACTTTAACTATTTTATTGTATCGTAAGATGTTCTTAACTATTAAATTTTAAAGAATTTATCAACTATATATTTGAATTATGTTCTTAACCTAATCCCTGAATCTTAAATTCTTTTAAATAACTTTTTTTATAATATTTTATCAAATACGGGATTACAAAATAAAATGGAAAATAAATTTTGTACACAATATAATTATTTATATTAAAAGAAAAAATTAAAAATTTTAGTTTTAATTTAATTATTAATGAATTCAATAATTTGAATGAATATAAAAATCTATTGGATATATGTGATTTTTTTATAACTATAATTATATCAAATTTTATATTTATTTTTATTATATTAGTGATAATAACAAAATATAAATATTTTTGGTATCTTATTTTAGTTTTCCACGATCAAGATTTAACACTGTTTATATATATAACAAATTTTTATAAAAAAAAATATACAATTTTATACAATTTTATATGATTTTATGAGTGTTTTACTATTTTTATCAATAATCCCAGTTTTAACTGCTTGATAACAAATAAAATACATATACCCAAGTCTTCATAAGACTACCAAAGTTGACCTGTACTTTTTATTGTTAGTATAATATTTTTTGTTAGTTAATTATGTGAATTACATATTTTTTTATTATATTATAAATAATGATAAAATACCAATATTTTAAGTATATTACTTTTATTTTCCAGTAACAAGATTCGTTACTTTATATATTCTTTCGTGAGACCATCAAAGTTGACCACACTTTTATTGCTAGTATAATAATAAAATTAATTAAAGATTTTGAAATCAAAATTTCTATTGATTTTTGCAGTCCAATAACTCCTTCTTGAAGAATGCCTACTAAATAATCCATTAAGGCTACTAAACACATGTTAAAAACAATCAGTGGTTTTTTAATCACATCACGCTAATCCAGAAAAATATTTCTAAAAACTCCGACATGAAACTAGGCATAACATTGTACCCACGTGCGTCTTATCTTAGTCCAATCGAAATTAGATCTCACATTAAAGTAATTGTTAAGAATGCCTTTTTTTCTCGATAATCCAAGAGAATTATAAGACATTATCAAAAGCTGATATTATTTTGCATCAAGAACAAACTCATAATGCATGTGCTCTCAAACCCAACATCCCAAAATAACTTTTTTATAATAATTGTAATTAACGTTTCTTATTATTTTATTTATGTTTTTACAGTAAATAAAGTAGTAGTCGTTTTTTCAAGTTCACCCTGTGTAAACTAACTTAAAAGCTAACAAGTAAGAATATAATTGAAAAAAGTTAACATTATCTTAAATTTCAAAACAACAAATAAATAAAAAAATTTCTTAAAAAAAATTCAACACTTAGGTAATGCTTGTTTCTAAGAATCACATTACATTTGGAGAGTCAAATTTAAAAATAGTATAGCTAGAGATGCTATTCCTAAGTATATTTAAAAGATGGTTCGATTACACGTTATTGCTTTTAGGAATATTTTTGAAACTTTAGAATAATAATTTAAATAAATAAAGTAAAAATGCAATGGTGAATAATTTACATATATCCTGATGAGAATAGTTGTTGATTATAAAATTGAAAATACCTAAAACACAAAAAGAAAAAGAAATGGTAATTAAAGAAACATCCCTGAAGAAAGTACAGAAAGATAACGTGTGTTGATGTGTGTTGTGGTTTATTGAGTCATCACAGAGATGGCACGTGAGAAAGTGAGAGTTCACCTTTTGGTCATGCCAAATAGAGACATGTCCATGTTTCCGCCGCTTACACCCACCACTGCCAACTTGGTTCCCAGTTCCCACCTATCATCACAAACCCTAAACCCATAACCATGTTATAATATTTCTCTCACCATTATTGTGCAGTGCAGAGTATTTAATATTAACACCCTCTCTTCATAATTGCACTTTATTATTATATTCTCCTATGCTTGCTTCCTTTAAATTTGTTTAGTCTAAACATTTAGTTAGTGCTGATTAGTAATAGGCTTACTCATAATTCATAGCCACTACGTACCCATGCCTTTTTTTTATATACATACATACACATGATTCCTTTGGGAGATAAAAACATGATGGATGATTTTGGATGCTGCATGACACTGTCACCAAATTAAACATCAGTATAGAAACTCATAACATTCTTCCAATCCAAATCAATTTTGTATATGATACATTCATTTCATTTTCTTTTATAAATTAAATATTATTTTAGTCTTTAAACTTGATATAAAAAGTAAAATTTATAATATTTCAAACTTTGACAAATAATTTAGTTCTCAAATTTAAAATATAAAAGGATTTTAAATATTTTAATCTAAGAATATCAATTTTTTTTTACATTTTAAACATTATTTTAGAATGACATTTGAACTCTATCAAATAATATAAATATTTCAAATGTCAATATAAAACATCTTTTAATATATAAAATAAATTTAATTATATTTATTTATTTTCAAAATTTGAAGATTAAATTATATCAAATTTGAGACGAGAACAAATTTTAATTTTAACGTATAAAATTTTCGAGACTACAAAATATTTAAGGCTTTCTTTTATTTATTCAAATCACATCAGCATGATATTAAGTAGTTCTATTTGCTTTTTGTTTAACTCTACAACTATACCAACTCAATTCGAACCTGCGTTTTTCTTCCTGCACTCCCAATTTTTCTTCCTGCACTTCCAAATTTGACTGTGAAGACTATTATATCTTTCAAAAAAATAAAAATAAATTATAAATTAAATATTTCCACAGTCTGCACACCAAGAATGAAATTCAGTACTTCGGTTTTTGAAAGCCGGTAACACTGGTTTCTGAAAATCGGTAACCCCAATTTTTGTTTTTTATTTTTTTATATATATTTTTATATATTTTAAAATTATTTATATATAATTATATTATTCATATTAAGTTTAAGAAAATTTTTAATAATTTTATTTATATATTTTTTAGTTGTATATCTTTATTGTTTAAAAATAAAAATTAATTTGATGGATGTAGGTTGATAAAAACGATTAAGGTTCTATCTCTGATCATAATAAAATTATTTCTCAATAAGTCATCAAGAAAGTATTAAAGTAAAAAAGAAAAGTAAGGATATAAATGATTATCTCAATATTTGTAATAAATCATTAATATTTAATTATAGTTTATGTATCTTAAATTTATGATTCTCCTATGATGTTTCTTCTGAATTAAGTTTTACCCAAATTAGTATGAACCCTAATTATGATTTTAGAAATTCTTTTATCAAATTGGCATGAACTTTAATTATATTTTTACCCAAATTAGTACAATCTTAAATTATGAAATTTAAAGGTTGTTGTGTTTTCTACTGAAATGGTAAAATTTATGGATATATCTTGTGTTGCATTACAATTTCTGCTACACATAATGAATTAGTTGGATAACCTTAATTTGAAATAGAAATTAGAATACCTCTAGTGTGTGAATTCAATGATTTAGAAGTATTAGAAATTAAAAAGTGCATACGTGAATCACTATATAAAAATAGTTTAAGTAAAAAAAATGAAGAACTTTTTGTTTAACTAGAAAATTAATTTATATATAAAATAATTAAATTTGGCACCCTAAATTTTTTATTTATGTTTCGCCATTGTTCCTATCTTGAAAATCGACAAAATCGGATTTTGAAAATTGGTAATACCGGGTTCTGAAAGCCAGTAACTCCGACTTCTGAAAGTCTGTAACTTCGGTTTCTGAAAGCCGGTAACTCCAGCTTCTGAAAGCCGGTAACTACAAACTGAAAGGGTAGCAGCGGAAATATAAAAATTTTGAGGGTGTAGGAAGAAAAATTGGGGGTGCAGGAAGAAAAACCCTTCAAAACTATGAAGCTGGTAAATTAGATGGTAAGAGTTTTGGGCCTTTCAGGGATAAAATTGAGGCTTGCTATTCACACCCAGTTTTCAACGTTTTGACCCTAAGTTTTGATTTTGTAACTTTTTTTTTAAATGTCAATAATGGAATACTGTTTCTACAGTATACATAGGAAAAATGTATTTATGTTTCAATCTTAAATTTCAGATACCTATACATAAGGAAAACACTTTTTTTTGTTGAATAAAAAATTGTTGTCGGTAATTGTCCAACAATTTCATTTCATGATTTCCGCTCAGAATCGTAGCTTTATTTAAGATTTTGTTCATGCAAGTTGACGTTGATCTCGATCAATACACCAGCTATATAACTGTTCATATAAATAATATTTATAATACTAATAAGACTTAATTACTTTCGTTTGTTCATTGGAATAAATTTAAATTTAGTTTTCTAAATTTAAAATTTTTTATTGTAGTCATTGAAATATCTAAAAATATTTTTAATACCTAAACACTAAATTGGAAGAACCAAAAGACCTTCTTAAAATCGTTTTAGTTTCTACATAGTAAATTTGAGGGATCAAATATATGTGTTTTTCAAATCCAAGAAAATAAAATATAATTTAGAAATGAAAACCGAGTTGCTATCAAATTTAAACTTTTCTTTATCAGAATCCAAAATCTTGAGTAAAAGAACAAAACTTTTCAATTCAAAATCTTTATTAAACGAAAAAACTGTATGAAATGAAGCACACAAAAACAATTCATAGGACAGTGAAATCTATCCCGACATCAAGTCCAGACATTTTTTGTTGTAGAAAACCAAGAAACAAAAAACCAACAACAACAGAGCGGAAAAGATTATCACTGCAGTACGCCGGAGCACCACCATCACCACCGCCAAACAGTTACTGCCTCTTTCATCGAACGCCTTATATTCCTTCTTAAAAGCATTGTAACGGTTACCACAGCGTTATGTCTTTCCAGCGGGGAAGAGTTGTATCAAATGCTCTCTTCTATATAAGCTTTACAAATTCATTTTCACAATCTTGCAAACACCTTACCTACAGTATCCGCGCTTCAGGTTTGTACCCTGCGTTTCATTATAACATAATATATGATTTTTTTATTTAATTTTATTTTTGTGACTTAACAATTTATTATATTAACATATAGTTTTTGTGAAGTGCATGCATCCACTTTGTGACTTATACCTGCATTCATACACACAAGAAGTGAAGATTTTGTTTCATTTTCTCTTTCATTCATTCATCTACTTTCTATTTTTCTTCTTCAATGGTGCAATATTTAAGCAATGTTATTAATTTACTTGCTATTTAGTCATCAGAATGCTGATTTTAACATATAATCATAGTACCAAAGGATACCACAGATTTTTCTTTTTAACACTTTCTTGTTCTGCTTCACCCCTGTTTAGAGAATTGTCGATATTATTTTGCGCAATTCTCATTTGTAGTCACTTTATTTTATTTAAAGACAATTATGTTACGCGCATTTGATGCTGGATGCTTTCACATTATTATTTTTTTATTGTTGCTTAGAGATACTAAATTCGGTCTTATGTTTTCGTAGATAATGATGGGTGATTAATACAAACCATCTCTTTCATGATGTGAAGTTGTAAAACAATGAATTATCTGAAATCCAAAATGATGACATATTCATTGTTTTTTGTGATTTGTTGTTTGAAAGAAAGGAAAGTTTTCTGGTTCTGTTTTTCTTTGTGCCGACTTCATATTTCTTGGTTTCCAAGTTTATCTTTCCTTACATATCCCTTTCAACCATAGTCCAAATTAAACTTAAATTATTGCAACATTCCACTTGTTGAAAATAGAGGATCTGTCAAGGTAGACTTTCCTTATAGATCTTTATTCGCTTTCTCTTTCTGTGTCTCTCAATTAATTGTGAAATGCATGTACTGCATACTACCTAACAGACATTTTGTATTTGTTTTCCACATTAAAAAGAAGGAAACAATCGCGTCTTAGTTTTGTAGTGCAGCATGAGGTAGTTGTTTTTGGTAGAAAAAGTTAATTATCTTACGTTGTTTGATGCAGGGTTGCAAAACTTTGACATAAATTCTCTGGTTAAATTCTCCTATGGGTGGTGGGAGTCCTCTTCTAGCTATTATTTTGTTTTCATTCTTGCTAAGAAGTGAGTCCTGGGGATGGTTTTCATCATCAAAGGAGCCTCCCTCTAGTGACAGGACTTATTCCAATGGAGGCAATTTTAAAGGTTCTAGTGCCGAGTTCTCCATTGAGGCCTTCAACGACCAAAAGGGCCTGAAGTTAATAGATAATGCTCAGAAGAAAATGATTAGCTCAAACTCTTGTTGGCAAAATGCATATCAACATCTTTTTGCTGGGTGTTCTGAGATCTTGGCAGTTGATGAGAAGAGATCTAGATTAGCTTGGCACTTAAGTGATTGCTTTCAGAGGGATTCTGGAAGATTTCCTTTTCCCCACTGTGACTCCAAAGCTTCTATTGCTTCATGCTTGAGAACCTTAGATGATCTTGCCCATAAGGTTTACCTTGAATTCTACCTTGAAACCAACACCATTTGTTATCAGTTGCAGTTAAGTGCAATTCCTTTTTCCAGTTTATATTCTATTATTTTTTATGTGTTTGTATCAACTTGACTAATGTTTTGTACACTTTCATAGGGCATATGCATTCAAACATGAAACTGAGAGACTTGTGACTGAATTAAAAAGTTCAGCCCAGTATGTTGAGGACAAGTTAGATAACATCGAAGAGAAATCAGAACGTCTATTACAGGGCTCTAAACGGGTTCATGATTCTCTTGATTTAATTGGTAGCCACACTCAACAAGTAGCTCAGACTGCTAGAAATCTGGAAGGTCATATAGATTCTGTATTAATTCATTCACAGAATGTTTTCGAGCAGACTACAAAAATTGCACTGTCACAATCACAGTTACAAGAAGGTCAAGAGGATATGAAAAGAAGTTTGGAGGATGGGGTAACAATGCTCAAAGAATCATATAATTATTTGGGAAAAGAAATTGAAAAGTTAAGGGATGAAGCCATTGAGATAGAGAACGAGGTAATTAAAGTTGGAGATGCCATGTCATTAAGGATGAACACCCTGCAAAGCAAAGCTGAAGATATTGGGAATATGGCTGGGCTTTCCTTAGACAAGCAACAACAGCTTTTAGATGGGCAATCCACAGCACTTGAGTCCCTAAACTCATTGATTTTGTTTCAATCCAAAGCACTAGAAGAGAGCAGGTAAGTTAACTCTCATAAATTTAAATACAGAGATTATATTTGGAAAATGTTGAGCTCCTTGGTGTGTTGCAGGAAAACCCTACAATATTTTGCAGAATATGGGCACAGACAACATGAAGAGCTTATTCGGCGTCAGGAACAGATTCAAGGATTTCATGATCATTTGATGGAAAATTCGAAGTCAATATTGTCTTCTCAGGTTTGTCATTAATTGTAAACTACTGGCTTTTGTACTTCATGGATTTTTTTAACCAGAACTTCTATTTCTACTTTACAGGAATCTTTTGAATTAAAGCAAGCTTCCATGTTTGTTGTTTTAGACCGGATTTTTGCTTTGCAAAATGCCTTGTTACTTGAATCAAGAATGATCAAAGCTTTCTTCGTTTATTCCATATCAATATTTGTCATCTTCATGTTGACCAGTACGAAGCAGACATACAGTATAAGGCCGTTCCTATATATTGGTATGTAACGACTAGTGTTTTTAGTTTATAAACCTCATTGTATATTTTTGACTAAATATTATTGGTTGTTTGCAGAGCTTTTTGCAACTTTCTTTGTGGAATTACTCGTTATTCGTTTAACGAGTGACAACACTGAGCTCCAAACCTGGATAATAAATGTGGCCCGATTATTATTCATGGTAGCTGCTTCGGTTCAAGTGCTACATGCCATTTGCACATACAAGTAAGTTTACAAACATTAAAATGTGCTATTTTGAATAAAATAAATTATATCTAAAAATTGTTTGTTAATCATGCAGGGACTATGAAACTTTGAACCATCAAATGCTGTTAACTCTAATTAACAAGGTTAACACCATGCAAAAACAAAAGGAATTGTCATGGGACGTGGATGCTGATTACGAGGACTGGTCTGAATGGGTAGATGCTGATTTACCAGATGATGTGAATAGTCTTGATGATCCTGATTACATACCTTCAGAAGTTGCAGAGAATTCAATCACACCTATGAAAAATTATAACCTACGCTCTCGCAATCTTTACCATTCCATACTAATTTAGAAAATTATAATTTTGTGTATTAGTAGGTTTTTTATGTATTTAACGGTTTTTGCAATGATTCTTGTAAATTTGAGTTAAGAGTTGATACCAGAGGAAGGAAAGTTGGTTGGGGGGCTTGAACAATTTCGAGAAGTAGTAAACTTATTGCTGCCTCTGTGCAAGATAGTTGTCCCAGTGGAAACACAATATCATTATGTGACCATTTTGGTATGTTGCATGACTGCATCAGTGATGTTGTGCATTCTTCAAGCTAATGAGTGATTTTATAATAAGTTCAATATTTATCTAATTTGTAAGTTCCCTTTTTTTTTCCTCCTTTGGATAATATAATTGTCACTTAATTTGCGGAAGATTTTATTAAAAGATATCCCTTCACTTTTCCAGGATTTTTAAGAAAAGATAAGGAGAAATTATAAACTTACGAGAGAGACTGGTGCATTTTACTTTTTATTGATTTAGTCATATTTGAAAAAAATATAATAATAATAATATATTAATTTTAACTATAAGGTCAATAATTTTAGATTTTATTCTATTATAACTTTATTTTTTATCTATTACATTACATCACTCACAAATTTCATTTCAAAATTCATTTATTTATTTTTATTTTCAAATCCTTTAAAAGAAAATATATAAATTTTACTTTTAAATTCATCCAAATATATTTACTCACTCTTCCTCAAATTCATTTTCTAAAAAAAAACATTTGAACCTAATATTATAAAAAGAATGTTATAATCAATATATTTTGATTATAATTCAATAAATATATAAATATATCAAAATAACAAAACTATGACTCAATTCATTAATTCACCTAATGGTAGAATCAGATTACAAATTTTTTACTCAACCGATTCACTTTTTCATAACCAGAGGCAACTCGTCACTATATTTTTCGAACTCTTCCTTCCAAATAGAAAAATCGATTACCTGTAACGAAAGACAAAAGGAGAAAGAATGAATATTAAAATGACAGTAATAGTCTTGACCAGGTTTTGATTACAAGCTCCTAAAGATTTTTTTATCTAAGAATTAAAGCATTTCGTTAATCAAACATGCTTGTATTTGAATCTAACAATTCAAAAGATTCTTTTGTGCTTCCTCACCTTGCAAACATAAAATAAAGCTGTTCATGCCTAAACAAATTTGCGTGGCAAGAAACTTAACCAGGCAGGAACCATCTGCAAGTATATAAGAGGTCAAAAGAATAGTAAAACTTAGATCTTAAGAAACATATAGTGCCAGACCAGTGGTGAAAATCTGTTTGGTAGGCTTTTAATAGAGGCCAATTCCTATTTTCTCTCACCGTCTTTCTCGCTCACTCTTCCTTATTTCATAATGCCCAGACCATGTAAGAAATTAATAAATTATAAAACTGTCTTCGATTTCCATGATCTTGTGTGTTAAAAGGTACAAGCAATGAATAACATTATGTACATTTTTTTTTTATATAAATGGGAAATGCAGTCTCATGCCACGTAGAAAAATTAAGATCTATGCTGACAAATAAGTGAGAGTGGACGAATTGTACTGTCAACTCTCAAAACTGGAATTAATTAAGGATGATAAAATATCAAGTTTTGATTGTAGAAATAATTAGTAAATACATTTGCAAAGTTTAGTTTTATGTAGAGATCATACTGAACTTTTTTCCTGACAAAAATGTGAACAGAAGGCAAAGAAATACCGACCTCTAATGATGAGGACCAAAGAATGAGTTTTGACATCAATGCATTCACGATGTAATTCACAAATTCTTCCCAGAGCAGAAACTGCACGTCCTGCGCTTTTTCATTCAGCGGTTGATTTGAATGAATCATCAAAAGAATGAGTTTTGACAATATTCCTAAAATGGACCAAACAGATATTAGCTGTGAAATTATTAATAATATTGCAAAATTGTAAATTGCAAATTATGGAACAAAGAAAATACTATGATAAAGGCTTCAACTGAGGTGTTCCAAGCTCTACACAAATTTTAATTCCCCGTGTTGCCTCCTGAAAAGTGAAGGGGGATAAATAATTGAATGTAGAAAATAGCATGAGAAATGAAACCAAGGCAGGAGAAAAAACCTCTCTGATAGTAGAACTTTCGTCAGTGCATGCTTCCAGTAACATCGGAAGATAAATTGCGCAGTACCTACCAAGTAAAACAAACAGTGGGTAGTATCATATCTTTTTGAGATTCATAAAATGTTTGGAGTATACAGGAAGGAAAAAGGAAAATTAAAAGGACTACTTGTGAGCAACTTCTTCACATCGTTGTACAACTACATTTAAAGTTGACAAAGCAATACTTTTTAGCTTAGAGCTTTTGTCCTGCGCAAGCGAAAAGCCCAAAAACAAAAAAATTAGAGGACTATAGTGAAGGGGTCATGGCGATTAAAATATTAAGAGCCTTGAAAGCTCAGAATGAAAATCTTATAAGGTAGGTCTGGCAAGATCCAACCAAATTGGATTCAGCATAATGCAAGATAATATTACTTACCTGAAGCAATGACAAAAATTTTCCCATTACAGTATCCGCATTCTCATTCAGCGTTAAGCTTTCTGGCAAAGTGTTCTTCAGAAAAGATTGCATTGCTAATCCAGCTTGCTCCTACGAAAACAACATGACATTGTTAGCTTATCAAGTCATGTTTGAAATGATAAACAGTGGATAGATATGAATTTTAAAAGGTTTTCCAAGTATTTATGTTTCAGGTATAATTAAGGAGCAACAACCAATGGATTATGTAAGCTGCAACAACAGCTTCAGCATGATATATACAAAGTCAAACACAGGTACCATACCTTTACATCAAGGTCTTGTTCGTTGTCCAGTGCATTGCAAAACACATGCACAAACCTATGATGGTAAAGGAGTTGCACCACCTGAACAAAGTTTGAAGAGGTCAACATGAATTTGAAAGTTGCCATCCGAACCTGAGCATGGGAGTCTTCCATCAACTCCAAAACTTTCCTCACTACTTCACCAATAAAACTTCCCATTAATACCTGCACAGCACACGAAAATCATTACTAACGATTTCAATAACATTTAATATTTACACCAAGAAGTAATTTAATATTCCAAAATTTTTGTTACAAAATGTTAAAAATGTAATGATCAGGTCACCATTTCATCGGAGAAGTCTTCTGCGATCACACTCAGCATTGTGATTCCCGCACGGCGCACCCTCCATTCCTCGTTATCCAATTGAAGAAGGAAAACTTCACACGCAAGAGGCACTACTTTACTCGCTCCGAGTGCGGCACAAAGCTTCTTCAAACCCTTCATTCCAGCCTTCTCGATTTCCAATTCACGCTTGCCATCACAGCCATCCTCGGCAACATATCGCAGCATCTTCGTCGGAACAAAGAACAGCCTCCGCACGGTCTCGTGAGGAAGGTTGACGAACACATGCTCGTACTCTTTCACCTCCGTCATGACCACCACTAACTGAAAGGCTAAACAGTGCGTCTCCTCGCTAAAACTTTCGCTCTCCGCGATCTGAAGCACGTCGAGAACCATGTCATTCATGTACGTCTTCAAAAGCAACGGCTCTTGAGAAACCAGATTTATTAACTCCGCAAACGCGCTTGGGAAATAGGAACCTTCGGAGCAATGCAGGAGCGTGAATACGCCAACCATGATTGCGCGGAGGAGGTCGTGGAACACCGGCGGTTCGGAGAACAACCGGACGAGGCTGACGACGGCGCCGAACGACGCGACCTGGACGTCGCGGTTAGAGGAGGCGAGAGACTTAAAAAACGACGCGCGCAGCGCGGAGACGGTGTCGCTTTTCTCCTCGAGAGCGCTGGAGATGAGAAATCGAGAGTCGTTGGAGAGGTTTTTGAAGACGAGCGACGCGAACTCGCGGCAGTTGTCGTTATCGGAGGCGATAAACGACGTGAGGAGATCAAGAGCCTCGGGCCAGTTTTGGTGCGTTTTGTAAGTAACGGAAAGGATTTCAGCGAGGAGGAGTGAGGCGAGGCGGAGGACGTGGAGAGAAGATTCTTTGGCGAGATAAGCGAGGAAGTGGGCCTTGAGGTGGCCCTGGGCGATGGGCTTGAGTTTGGGCCAGAATTCGGCTGCTTTAAGGAAGTGCATGGCCCGTGCGGCGTTGGCGCGTGTTTCGGGTAGTGCGTCGGTGCGAAAGAGGAATAAGAGTTTGATGAGGAGAAGATCTGGGTGGTGGTGTTTGCAGCATTGAAGGAAAATGAGTGCATGGGAGCGGAGATTGTGTTGGTCTTGGTGTTGTGAAGCGTAGATATGGGAGAAGAGGGTTTCAATGGGTGTGTTGTCTTTGGAGCTCAGAATTTGGAACGCTTTGGTTTGCATTTCGATTGGGAACTCTGAGGCCTCCATTCAAATGTTTCTGCTTTAACTAAGTGTGAGGGGAAAAAGGACAAAAGAGTTTGGCGGCTGAACATGAAAGAGAGATCGCAGTCACAAATGGAATTCCTCATCTGCATTGGAATTGCTTAAGAAGAGAGTGTGATTTTCAAGATTGCGATTCTGTTGCACCTTCTTCAGAAAGTTAAGCCTGTGGAACTAAAAGATAACGTGGTTTTAGGGGAGTTGGTTGACCGTTGACGAATGAAGTTTTGTTGTGATTATTGGGTATAAGCAAAGATACATTTATCTCGGTACTGTATTTGGAATGTCTTTTAGGTACGTGTTAATATGCATGCAGAGAGTGTTTCTGTTTTTGCTTACCAATATTAAGTTTGTTGGGATTTCGCTACAATTTCTTGTTCAAGTTCTATAAACTGACCAGGATCTTTCTGATAAAAAAAATAATAATAGACAAAATTATGTCAATATCTATTCTATGAGATTGTTTGTTGTTAACGGTTACGTAATTTTTTTTTTATGTACACATTTCACTATTTTATTTTTAAATTTTATAAACTACTTTATTAATTATTTCACAACTATTTTTTATAATTATAATTATTTTTTGAAAAAAGTATTTTTATAAATTTAATAACATTTTTTTTTATTTTAATAATAATTAAAAAAAATATTTTATTTATTATCATAAAGTAAAAGTAAACATATATTTTAACTAATCCTAAGTAAAAGATATTATCTAATAATGTTTTATCCGATTAACTACCCAACATATATGTTTTCTAATTGAATCTTTACTCATAGGATATCTCTAGTATTAGTTTCTAGTAAGTTGCTTGAAAACATTCATTTATCTAGTTTCTTCAAATTAAGATAGATTGATATTATGTTTAATAAATTAATCACAACAACAACAAAATTATCATATGTTTCTCGTCATTACTAAATACAAATCGTTTCTTTTAACAAGGCTTTGTTCTTAGAGCATTGTGCACCTAAATTAAATATTCATCTCTTATTTTTTATATCAAATTTTCATTTTCATGGATCATTGTCCATCACAAGCGAATGTTTATTTTTCAGTATATGTCTTAGATAAAAAAAGAAACAAAAAAAAGAAACATTGATATGATTTTCCTTTATGCTATTTTCATAGTAATGAAAATAATGTTAAATTATTAAAAAAGTGAAAAAAGGTGTTAGCATAGTTTCTTAATAGTTAGAGTAAAAATGTTTATCATATAATAAATTAAATAACTTGGAATTTAAATTTATTTTATTTTAGAATAATGATACTATAATTTCCATTTTTTTACTCATTTTTTATTTTTAATATGACTTAATGTGGATTATTCTCTCAAAGGAAAAGATAGTGATAGATTAATCAATTATTCACACTAAATCACGTCAAAAAAGTAAAAATTGGGAGTCAAAGTATACTTTTCTTTTATTTTATTTAAAATGTTTAAATGTTCTAAAATTTCAACTTAAAAGATGGATTATAATTAATTAAAATCAAGTTTATCTGTTTTCTAGTTATTTATGCTTTGTTTGTTTGTACTAATTTAGTATTGGAGAAGAAGAAAGAGAATGGATTTGTGGTGCAAGTGGTTGATTTTGTTATATTAATTTGAAAATAAATTAGTTAATTATTATGAGGAGTTTATTACTTTTTGAGCAAGTTGACAGACAATGAAAGGAGAAAATGTATAACTTGTATTTCGTTTACCGTAATCACTATCCTCACATTTATGAAGTTTCAAAACTCCGGTGTACAATTAAATCTCTTTTTGAAATTACATAACTAATCTCTTTTTCAAACTACAGAGACGTAGAGATGCAGGTCGCGTGGTGGAGACGAGGCACGGAGGGTAAAGCTAGGGCTAGTAAAATACGGGCCGTGTTGGTATGTTCCTCTTTAAAAAATGAGTTCAAAAAGTCTGGTCTATGGACGGTCTATTTTTGTTTTAATTTCTTGTGATAAGTTTTTAATGTTATACAAATTAGAAGAATCAAACAACTTCACAAAATTAAGTTAAGATTTTGAATCATTAATTGATAATTTAATATTTTTATTATATTTATATTTATATTTTGACATATATGATAAAATATTAAAATTTTAGTACATTCAGAAATAATATTTATATTTTTCACTTAAACAAAAATTTAAAATGTCCATACAAAATTTTAAAGAAAAATTAAGAAATTTAAATTTTTTACTGAATTTTTTGTTGTTATTTTCTTAATACTAAAAATACACTATATTAATACTTTAAATATTTTTTTAATATATTTTAAATTTTTAAAATTAGTGATCATCAAAGTATAAAATAAAAGATAACGTGTAATTAAATATAAGATAAGAGATAACATGTAATTAAAGATTTATTGATATTTAATTACTTTTAACTTTTAATATAATAATAGTTTAAATTATTAATTTATCATATATCTTTTAGTATATTTTATATTGATACAAAATTTCTTACACGTTATTTTTTTTCAAATATTTTTCTGTAATATAAATAACTCTGTCCTTTTTTTTTTCTTTTTCGTTTCTTTTCTCCTCGGTTTCATTAATTTTCATACTATTGGAATTTATTATTGTTGAAATGAAAAATTTTATTGTTTAAAATTTTAAAACAATTTGTAAATGAGTTGAAGCCCCACCACACGATCTACCAAACAGTATCGGTGGCATCTCCCTCACTAATATCCTATCCATGAGTACACAATATCATCAAGAGCTAAACTAAGTACTCAAATCCTTGCGCCAAAATCTCCATAGCGAACTTACACCTCCGATTGAAACACCCGTGCATATATCATGGTTGATACCACCAAAACGGTGCGTTTCGGCATCTTAGGCTGCGCCAAAATCGCTCGGAAAGTGGCTCGAGCCATTGATCTCGCCCCCAATGCCACTCTCTGCGCCGTCGCGAGCCGTTCCAAAGAGAAGGCCGAGAGGTTCGCCGCCGAAAACGGGTTTCCTGCAAGCGTGAGGATTTACGGGAGCTACGATCAGGTATTGGAGGATCCTGGCGTGGACGCCGTGTACGTGCCTCTCCCCACGAGTCTTCACGTGCAGTGGGCGGTTATGGCTGCCGGTAGAAAGAAACACGTGCTGGTGGAGAAGCCCGCGGCTCTTGACGTGGCGGAGCTTGACCGGATCCTGGCAGCGGTCGAATCTAACGGCGTGCAGTTCATGGATGGGAGCATGTGGTTGCATCACCCTAGAACTGCCCACATTCAACACTTGTGCTTTGTTCCAAGCTCAGCTAATTGCATTGGACCAATTCATTTTGTGAGTAATCGAATTCATATGATTTATAATTTTGTTAGTTCAACATATTAACAATTTCACCATACATTTTTACAATGACAAAAAAATTGTCACATAATGAGAGCTTTCTGAAGTCATGGAGATTAATCTGTATTGATAAAAAATCTGACACGTTTGTAATCTGCAATTTTTTTGAAGATCCACAGTACATCAACAATGCCAGCAACACCTGAATTTCTAGCGAGTGATATTAGGGTAAAGCCGGAGTTGGATGGTCTTGGTGTACTTGGTGACTTGGCCTGGTACTGCATTGGTGCTTCCTTGTGGGCAAAGGGCTACCAATTACCGATCACTGTCACTGCTCTTCCTGATGTCAAAAGAAACAGTGCCGGAGTCATCTTGTCCATCACAGTTTCTTTGCTGTGGGAGAAACCAAACCAAACACTAGCAACCATTCACTGCTCCTTTCTTTCTCACTCCTCCATGGACCTGGTCATATGTGGTTCCGATGGCTCTGTGCATCTCAGGGACTTTATAATCCCGTACCAAGAGACCAGTGCGTCGTTTGACCTCACATTTGGAGCCAAGTTTGTTGACCTTCACATTGGGTGGAATGTGAAACCAGAGGAGGTTCCTGTGGTCAATGAGCTCCCACAAGAAGCTCTAATGGTTCAAGAGTTTTCTAGGCTTGTTGCAGGTATTAGAGATTGTGGGTCTCAACCCTCTACCAAATGGCCTGAAATCAGTAGAAAGACTCAACTGGTAGTTGATGCAGTAAATAAGTCACTAGAGCTTGGCTGCAAACCTGTTTCCTTGTAGCAGGATGGTTGCAAACATGTGGCAAATAATCCAACACCTTAAAACACCCTCATTTCCATCAAAATTGGAATAGATCACCATGGCTTAGTAAAGAAGGAAGCTTTTGGAACTGCTATTCCTAATCAGTTTCGAGGCGTGATTGTAACAAGAGATACAAATCATTTTGACCTCTCTCAGAATCGTTAATGTTCATGTAAGTAGTATGAATGATATTTGCCATCCGAACCATTTATCAACTTCCGTTTATATTATAGTTTTTCAATTCAGTCACTAGTGAAATTAGGGGATGCTGTTGCGGAGACGTGTGGAGCTTTAGGACAGAAATATCACCCTTATGGATAGCAGTTTACTGTTGGGAAAAACAGAGATTTTCAAAATTGTTTGTTTAAGTTTTGAATTTAAAATAGTTTACAAATTTGATTAGTATATTGGACAAGAACTTCAAAAAACTTATAAACTAACTACAATTTCAATTCTAAAGAAAAGGTGGGACTGCAGTATATATATATATATATATATATATATATATATATATATATATATATAACAAATTTCAAAGATATACATTAAATAAAAGTTAATGGATCAGTTTATTAACTTCTCTTTTGACAGGATAGGTTAGGAATACACAATTTTGTTTTTGACGGATCAATAATAAAAAAAAAAAACAGAAAACAAATGGAATAAACAAACTCATTTTATCATTCTTAATATATTAATTGTACACGTGCAATACAAAATAAATATAATAGTATTTATATTCACGTCCATAATATTTCTAAAGATTTATCATTCCTTGTTTGTACCTCTTATTTTTATACATAAAAAGAAAATTTAGATGAATTGCGCAAAAATACTCATAACATAAAAAGAAAAATAAAAAAATCTAAATGAATTAAAATTCATTTAAACGCACATAAAAGTAAAATATTATAATAGTTAAATCTTAATTATAATTAACTTATATATAAATTCATATATATTAAAGTTGGTTCAATCATGTCACAAAATAACACAAATTCTTCTTTTCTCTTTCTTTTAACATTTAATAGTTTTCAATATCTTCGTTCTTAAGAGACTCAGACTTAGTTAGAGGTGTATCACACCGTCCACGTGGAAGATAAAGCTCAAAATATGCCGCCGACGTGAATCTCACTCTATGACGTGTCCGTCTTCACACTAAATATGCAGTCACACGTGGGACCAACCTTGATGCAACTCTTCTTCCCATTAACAAAAAGTAGATTCGAATCACATACTCTTTCTCCTCTGCAACTGAAAATGGCAGAAAATTCCAAAGGCAATGATAATGGTAACGGCTTCTACGTTAAAGAAGAAGAAGAACTTAAGGTGAAGCAGAAGAAGAGAACAGGGAACGATTCTTTGCCGGAAGTCCTTAACCGCATCGCCTCCGCCATTCTCTTCCCGGGACCCGGTGACGATGGATCTGTAATTCGTCGCATCAAGGTCTCCGTCGCCGACAACGCTCCGCTCCTTCCGGAAGCTTCCAGAAACTCCGCCCGCGATGTTCTCCTCTGGTCTCGCGGCGGCACTCCCCTCCGCGCGCTCTTCGTCATCACCGTAAGAATAAATGATTCAATCGAGTAGTATTTCTTCGATTTGTTGATTGAATGGCGTTTCTTCACTGTTTAAGAATATATTCATTCTTCTAGCTTTTATAGGATCTGATTTTAGCTTCTGCATGCGTTTCTATTGGTTAAATGTTTCAATCAAGTAGATTGACCTCGGTGTAATTAACTGATTTTCAGCTTGAAGAGTTTTTGTTTTTAAAACATTCAGAATTTAATTAGTATGTGTATAGAGGTCTGCTTACACTATTACACTAATATCTAATCAGGAATTGCTAGGTTTTTCTGTGCGTTTGGATAAGGGTTTTCAACATTGATTTTAGTTCAAATTGATTTTGAAGTGGGAGTTATTTATATTGAGATTTTTATTTTAAAAGTAAATTAGTGGAAAAATCAAGTGTAAGAATCTTGATCCAATACAAATTATACCTAAAGTTATTTCAACTCAATTTTGCACTATCGATTTCGCAAAATATCTGATAAACTTGCAAACTTTGTAAAAAATCCCGTTAAGAAACCCAATAAAGATGCTTCATTATGTATTAAGAAGTAGTAGTTTCGAGAAGGTATTGCATTGTGTTGTAGATGTAGAAGTAAGCCGATGAAAAAAGAGGCTTAAAGAGGCGTTCCGATAGAGTTATTAACATGCATATGATCATCATTAGATTTCAAAGCATGCAGGGTTTGTTTCTTTTCGTCATATTGATCGTGGGAATAATCAAAAGGAGACGCATGATTATCACTTATCAGATTTGATGTCGTTTAATTGCATTTTACATACGTTTTTAAAAAATTAAGTTGAAGTAAAATAAAAACTTCATAATATTTATTTCAAGGAAAGATTTATGATAAGATACATTTCTCTTTTCTTTAGAATGTTTACGATTTTTGTTTTTCCTTATTACTGCAGGTTGGAGCAGTTGGTTTTGTTGCTTTAACAGGACTGCTTGTATTTATGCTTTTCCTTCTCGCTGCGACCATAAATGCCATAGTCATATCGCTGCTGATATCTTTGGCAGCTGCAGGAGGATTCTTGGCTCTTTTCTTTGCTTTTGTTACGGCTATCTACATCGGAGCGTTATCAATTGCCATATTTGCAATTTCAGTTACTACATTTTGGGCATGTGTGGCTATTCTGATAATCACAGGTAAACAAGGTGCTTGGTCACCATTCTTTTCTCTTTCATTTTCAATGCTTCGTGTTTTAGGTTTGATTTTGTGTCAAGTTACGCTACTGTAAAAACTTTAATCAATTCTTTGAAATTCAATTGAGTACAGTTATAGACATATATCTCTTCAATAAGTGTGCCTCTGAATAAAATTTAAGATATAAACTGCATCCTTTTGTTACAATTAGGCAGACATTTTGTCAGATTAACTGTTCTATTGGTTATTTTCCTTCCCACTATAGAAAAGCTCCTCTGTATACTGGCAACATTGTACTAGTTTCCTTTCCTAGTCACTGAATCCCATTGGTCAAATGAATGTTTAAAATTCTGAATATAATTGCAATTATTGCACTGGTATTGCCATTTTGCTTATCTTAGTGAAAATACTACCTACTGAATTGCTAATGAGCACGGATGATTTAATGGGTTATATATATATATATATATATATATATATATATATATATATATATAATTTTTAT